>Ga0209090_10000323_pt1 | contig 29593 bp, 37 predicted proteins | sample ArcticOcean_MG_C_9_FD_187432 | JGI IMG/M metagenome (GOLD analysis project Ga0209090, IMG submission 187432) | Marine microbial communities from western Arctic Ocean - ArcticOcean_MG_CB2_152 (SPAdes) (version 2) | ecosystem: Environmental > Aquatic > Marine > Oceanic | place: Arctic Ocean... | reverse complement strand
GTTTGTGATTGACTCTTCTGGTGTAAAAACACCTGTACCACTAATTACAATTTGTTCCATAATATTAAGATAGGACGAAATTTAGGATTTTAATAGGAGATTTTTTATTACGAACTCCCTCTATTCATTTAGCTCTTTCTTTTTTTCTTTTGAGAATGGAATGAATAGAGCCACTTGAAAATGATTTTCCTCGATGAGTTTTAATTCCTAATGCATTTAGCTTATCCGCTATGCTTTTTAAGCTCATATGACGATATTCTTGGAGCTTTTCTATTATTCTATGGAGTTTTACTTGCCGTTCTGAATAAGGACGCAGATACACCAAATCATTGCTTTGAAAAAGGATATTAAAGGATAAAGTTTTTACCGAATAACGCTTATAAACTACTCTACCGTTACCGATTTAGCTAAGTTTCTAGGCTGATCTACGTCTGTGCCCTTCAGAAGAGCAATATGATAAGCAATCAACTGATTTGGAAGCGTGTAGACAAAGGGGGCAGTAATAAAATCAGTTTTATCTAAAACAAATGCTTTAACTTTATTTGCTAAATATCCAATATTCTTTAGACCCTCTTCATCCGTTAATAAAATAACAGATGCATCTCTTGCTATAACTTCATTTAAATTTGATATAGTTTTTTCATAAAGTCGATTAGTTGGGGCCATCATAAATACTGGTAGGTCTTTTTCCAATAATGCGATTGGACCATGTTTCATTTCACCGGCAGGATACCCCTCAGCATGAACATAGGATATTTCCTTAAGCTTTAAAGCCCCCTCCATGGCCACAGGGTACATTTGTCCCCTTCCAAGGTATAAAGTCGTCGTTATGTTAGAAAGATCGTGAGCAAGATCAGCAATCTCATCCTCCTTGTCCAGTGTATTGGAAATTAACCTTGGAATAGATAGAAGGGATTGAACATATTCTTTTTCCTGATCCTTGCTTAAGGAGCCATTAGAAACACCTATTTTAATAGCTAAACAAGCAAGAACACCTAGTTGGCATGTAAATGCTTTTGTGGATGCTACTCCAATCTCAGGACCAGCATATATTTTAAGAGAGGCATCAGAATTTCTGCACATTGATGAATCACCAACATTTACGATTGAAATCGTTTTCTGACCCAAAGACTTACAGTGTCTTAATGCCGCTAAAGTATCTGCAGTTTCTCCAGATTGCGAAATAAAAACAGTTAACCCATTAATATCCATAGGAGGCTCTCGATACCTAAACTCCGAGGCTATTTCAACACCAACCTTAACATTTGTAAATTTCTCAAACCAATCTCTAGAAATTAAGCCGGCATAATAGGAGCTCCCACACGCAACTAATGTTACATTACTTATACCCGAGAGGTCATAAGGTAAACTTGGTATATTAAGAGTTCCTGTTTCCATATCGATATAATTACTTAATGATTTTGCTAAAACCTCAGGTTGTTCATGAATTTCTTTGGCCATAAAATGTTTAAATATACCTTTTTCAGATAAAGAAACACTCTCAATAATACTTTGCTTTTCTCTGATGGCTAAAGAATCAGAATGATCATAGATACTATAGGAATGGCTTTCAATAACCGCTATATCTCCATCTTTAAGGTACGTAATATTTTCAGAATAAGCACTTAGCGAATAAGTATCAGATCCAATAAAATTTTGATTTTTTGTTGAGCCAATTGCTAGAGGACTTCCTCCCCTAACTGCGTAAAGTTTTTCCGGTTCACTTAATACCAATACACCTAGTGCGTAAGTTCCTCTAATATCATTCATTGTTGCCCTAATTGAGTCATAGGCGCTTAAGCCTGAATTAAGGTAGGTTGTTAAAACATGGCAAATTACCTCAGTGTCTGTATCGCTGGAAAACTCAACACCAGATTCAATTAATTGATTTCTTATTTGATTATTATTTTCAATAATACCGTTATGAACAACAGCCACTTTATCGGTGATATGAGGATGAGCGTTTTTTTCATCTGGCGTACCGTGAGTAGCCCACCTTGTATGGCCAACTCCAATATTTCCAGGAAGATTAGTATTTGATAGCTTTTCTTCTAAAAAACTTAAATTCCCTTTTGATCTAACTCTTTCTATCTTATTTGCATTAATTGTAGCTATACCAGATGAATCATAGCCTCTATATTCAAGTCTTTTTAAGCCTTCAAGTAGTGTTGAGGAAACCTCCTGATCGCTAACTAAACCAATTATTCCGCACATTTTTTTTCCTCATTATTATTTTTTTTAAATCTCTTTGACCAATTGCTTATAAATTTTATTGGAGATCTTGTAATCGCAAGAACACCAGATTCAACATCTTTGGAAATCGCAGAGCCAGCAGCAACAATAGCATCATCGCCAATTGTTATAGGGGCTATCAAAGACGAATTTGAACCAATAAAGGCCCTTTTACCGATGCTTGTCTTATGTTTATCTATACCATCATAGTTACAAGTTATAGTCCCAGCACCAATATTCGCCTTATCGTTAATTTCTGCATCGCCGATATAGGATAAGTGACTAACCTTTACTTCTTTTTTTAATTTAGAGTTTTTTACTTCAACAAAATTACCAATTTTAGAATCTTGTCCTATTTCAGCTCCATTCCTTAATCTACTAAAAGGTCCGATAGAAGCCCCTTTAAGGACAATTGAATCCTCTAGGGAGCAAAAAGATTTAATTACAACATTATCTTCAATAATAACGTTCTCTCCGATAACTATATTGGCTCCCAGAACAACATCTTTTCCAATTTTAGTATCCCAAGAAAGAAACACAGTACCAGGGTCAAGCATAGTTGTTCCGTTATCCATAAAGCTATCCCTTAACCTATTTTGATAAATTCCCTCAGCTTTACTAAGGCCCTTTTTGCTATCAACCCCTATTGTCTCATCATGCTCGCAGTCAACACATGCTGATTTTCCACCTGAATTATTAACAATCTCTACTAGATCAGAGAGAATAAATTCACTTTTTATATTTTTATTTGTAAGTTTAGAGAGGTTTTCGTTAAGGCTTCTTGCTTTGACAATCATAACACCCCCATTACAAAGGTTTATTTTTTCTTCTTCCTTATTTGCATCAAAAAATTCAACAATTTTTTGTAAACAATTATTTTTTATTACCAACCTACCATATCGCCCAGGCTTATCTGTAGTGAAACCTAAAACTGAAAGATCATTGACCTCATTTGATTTATGTAATTTTTTTAAAGTTTCTTTTGTAAGCAACGGTGTATCGCCAAAAACAACCAAAACATTATTAACCTCTGATAAATCATAACCGGCCAAGCCAGACTTGACTGCGTCCCCCGTCCCGAGAGGATCATCTTGAATTGCAAGATTAATACCAGGATCTAAATCAGAAAAATGTTGGAAGTAATTTATATGGTCATTGTTGATGACAATGATAGTCTCATTATACCCAATAGCATTAATATTATCTAAAATATGATTTACAATGGTCTTACCTGCAACCTCATGAAGGGGCTTTGGTGTAGACGAGTTCATTCTAGAGCCTCTTCCAGCAGCAAGTATTATGGCTAAATTTTTTTCTTTCATATTCGAGGTAATGCCTTATAAATATTAGGGATTAATATCTAATAAATCTTAGTTAAATTGAAATAAACTCTTGTTTCACTATGTAACTTAAAAATTATATTAGAATTGTATCATAAACTATTGGAATATAATGTTTTTTTTCCCATTCAAAGATGATAACCCAACTCAAACATCACCTATAATTTCATATACGCTTATCGCATTGTGTTGTTTGTCTTACTTATTTCAAGCAAGCTTGGATCAGAATCAAGGGATTTTTCTTATAAAGAACTATGGAGCCACACCATTTCTGCTAAGTGAATATACCTTTGATTACTGGTATTCATCAATCACCTCAATGTTTTTACATGGTGGAATAATGCACTTGGGAGGTAATTTAGTTTATCTATGGATTTTTGGGGACAATGTCGAAGATGAATTTGGTAAAATAAAATTTCTAATTTTTTATATTTTATGCGGTATTGGTGCGGTTATCGCCCAAATATTATTTAACCCTCAAAGTAATGTTCCTATGATAGGGGCTAGCGGCGCTATAGCTGGTATACTAGGTTCTTATTTAGTCTTATACCCCAAGGCAAAGATACATGTATTTGCTTGGATCATAATTTTTGTAAAGATCATAAAAGTTTCTGCATTTATTGTTATTGGAGCGTGGATATTGCTACAGATCATGAATGTTTTCGATCAAGGATCCTCTGGTGTTGCCTATTCAGCCCATATTGGTGGTTTTATAACCGGTATAATTTTAACTCCATTTTTTAAAAAAAAGAATACAAAAATCTTTACACTTAGCAATGATAAATCATATATTTCAGATGAACTAGAAAAGGGAAATTCACTTAAACATATCCCTAAGTTTGAGAAGAGTAAAAAGTCAGAAGATAATTTCTGGGATTTATAATGGAATATTTAGATACAGAATACTTTAGTTACGCTGATCCTAGCGACCCTATTCATAGGAAGGTGCTAATAAGGTCTATAGAATATGTTTCTGGACAACCTTACCTATACAATGTTTACAAAGAATACCAAAAAGACCCTAAAAAATGGAAAAGCTTTTGGCATGGTTGCGTCGAGTTATTAAAATTAAACGTCCAATTTGATGAAGAGAAAATAAAGGCTATACCAAAAAAAGGACCCCTTTTAATTGTAGCAAATCACCCCTTTGGTGTTCTCGATGGATTAATAGTCTGCTGGTTAACAAGTAAGATAAGGTCTGATTTTAAGGTTTTAACCCATTCGTTGCTATTAAGAGCCCCTGAAACAAAAGGCTTCCTCCTCCCCATCGACTTTAGTGATGGTAAGGATGCGATGAAAACAAATCTCGAAACAAGGAAGGCGGCTCGTAATATACTTGAGAACAACGGAACTATTGTTGTTTTTCCAGGAGGAACAGTTTCAACTACTAAAAGATTTTACAACAAGACTGCCGTAGATCCTGAGTGGAGAAATTTTACAGCTAGGCTAATAAAAAGATCAAAGCCAACAATACTTCCCTTGCACTTTTCGGGTCAAAATAGTTTTTTGTTTCAAACCGCAAGTCATATCAGCCCAACATTACGATCCTCGCTTCTTTTCCATGAAGTTAAAAGAAGGGTAAATACTGATGTTCCTGTTATGATAGGTAATCCAATTCCGTATAGCGATATAGATGAAAAATTATCAAATACTGAATTATCAAAATTTTTGAGAGATTTAACTTACAAAATGAATCCACTTTGGTCGTCAAAAGATGTGCCTTTGGGAAAAGATTTTAAAGAATTTTAAATTATTTAATAAGCTCTGGGTATGGATTAACTATGCCAGCCATTCTTTTTTTCGCACTATCATTATAAATAACGCCATAATGCCTTTCAGAAAAAAGCCACTTTCCGTTCTCTTTAATATATTTATCTTGATACACGCCAATATTAAACATTCCAGTTTGATCGCCATCTTCATCTTTTTCAGGAAATTGCAAATGTTCAGTTATATACCATCTTCCGTTCGCCTCATTGTCATTAACTTCAACGGTTCCATTTTGAATTAATTGAGCTACAAATGGAAATCCGCCCATGGCCTGAACCCATAGATTTACAATTGCCTCTTTTCCTTCAACGGGAGGAATACTCCCTAAGTTCCATACAGAATTATTACACCAGGTTGAAGACCAATCATCTTTATCGCGACGACAAACTGCATCTGCGTACTTTTCTACTAAACTTCTAATCTCTTCTTTATCACTCATAATTTATTCCTCACTAAAGAAATCTGCCCTTGGGACACCAGTAGTATCGTATACTGGCTCTGTTTTAGTAACCTTGTATTTAAAAGCATCACCGCCTAAAATACCCAATGTATGTAAGTTAGCACTCATATCTTTATACCAATTGCTATCAAAATGATCCTTTAAGGACTGTTCACTCTCCCACCTTTCCATTACCCAAATCCTTCCTGGCACATAAGGATCAAGTGTCCAGCTATAAGCCTGACAGCCAACCTCATCAAGGGCTCCCTCAATCAAATCTTTTGATGTTTTAACAATTTTTTCGATATTCTCGGGGGGGAAATCAAAAGTTGCGGTAATTATAATATCTGTCTTTTCCATTAATTATCCTCAATAAATTTTTAATAATGATCATATTAATGGATCATTATAGCAAGAGAATAAAGTAATTTCTAATTTTCCTTAGATTCGCCCTCTTCAATTAACCGATCAAGCATTATATGATGCATTAATAATCGTTTTTCCATATAGCTTGAAAATTCAACTTTTTGAGTTGAGCTTGCAATTAATCCATCGTGAACAAAGGGTAAGTTAACCATATCTTGTTCAAAAACTAATGAAAGCCCGGCTCCAAGGATATCAGCTGCATCAGTAACAGGTTCGTCGAAATCTAAATGTCTAATAGGCGCCGGTTTAGGCCTTATGCCGCTTTTAGGGACAGGCTTTAAAAGAACAATATCCATGATTGAAGAGTTAGGGTCTAAGCCATTAGGCCTAAAACGATAAATAGTATTAAAAACCATCCCAGCCCAAATGCTATAATTTGGAAATACATTATAAATCAGCGAATCGACCATCTCTGCATCACCCGCATGGCTATAATCATAACCAGTTTCATCTGATAGATTTTTTCTAAACATTTCAGCTGTAAAAGTTCTTGCGGTAACACCTTCAGGAACTCTTAGCTCAGGATTCTTTTCTAAATCGTGATCACCTCCGGTAAATGCATTGAAGATTTCTTGCTCTGTATGAACATAATCAGTTATATGGGGACTCTGAACAGTATGAGCAGAAAGCTGCCTACCAACATAATCATTCCACACATCATACTGACTATTAATATCCGCAGTCATTGGTAACCCCTGCGGGTGAGTTCCAACAACATGATGGCTTTCCATAAAAGCTTCTGAACTTAACTTCCAGTTTGCCTTTACTTTTTTCTGAACATGGGCGGCTTTATAACGGTTTCCAAGGTCGTAACGTTGAAAGTGACTAGACATTGGCCCTAGAACTGTAGCTAAAGGTTCTGCATTTTGATCCATATTAACGAAAACAAATCCTTCCCATAACTCCACCTTAGCCTCAGGTAAATTAGGGGCACCGCCGTTCCAGCTTGGACAATCCCAGCCGAATGGATTATCTTTGAATGTTCCGTCAAAATTCCATGACAAACCATGAAAAGGACAACGAAACTCATCTAAATTACCATCATCTGCTAATATTTGACGTCCACGATGGAGGCAAGAGTTAACTAGAGCCTTAACTTCATTTTCTTTAGTGCGAACAATAATAAGAGATTTTCCAGCATTATTAAAAATATGATGATCACCTACTTCGGGTATATCCTCTTCTCTACATGCCCACTGCCATACTTTAGGCCAAACGTACTTAACTTCTTTATTAAAAAAATCCTTATCATAATATCGTGACGCGTCAATAGGCTTATTCTCTATTTCTGGGTTCGGGCCTTCCCTAAGAAAGTCCGGTGATGAAACTGTATCCCCATCAAGAATATCCATGTAACTTTCAAATGGTGATCGATCTGATAATTTTTTTACTCCATTAGCCATTTTAGCCTCCTAAACTATTTTTATTAAATATTATCAATACGTAACAATTACTTTTCCAATTCCTTTTCCGCTGTGTAGATACTCTACAGCATCAATAGAGCTTTCCACCCCTTTGAAGATAGTGCCATCAACTAAAGGATCAATTTTTCCTGAATCGACCATTTCTATTAATTCTTGAATATGAGAAGAAACCTTATCTGGCCAATCTTTATATAAAAATGCTCGTATTTGAGCAGATTTCCAAAGTAGTTTATGATAAATACGAGGAGCTAAAACTTCTTGAGGACCACTTGTATACTCAGTAACAAAGCCACAAATCAATATTCGACCGCGTGTTGCAATATTATCAACGCATGTATCAAAAGTATCTGTTCCTACCTGTTCAAAGATCAAGTTTATTCCATCAGGGTACTCGGAAGATAGAACTTGTCCTAAATTTTCTTTTGTATAAACAATAACTCGATCGCACCCTATTCTTCTTAATTCTTTCGCCTTCTCTTCAGTACTACATGTTCCAATAACGTGATTTCCTGCTACCTTTGCTAACTGAACGCACCAGTTACCCACGCCACCAGCCGCAGCTGTAATTAAAACAGTTTCACCTGTACCCATCTCCCCAGCTTCCTTAAGGCCGATTGAGGCAGTTAAGCCTGCCACTGCGGCACCCATGTATGCTGGTGAGCTCTCAGGCACCTTGATAAACTGATCAGTATCACGGCACACCATCTCACTATAAGCACTTCCAAGCCAAGGAGAAACAACACTGTCGCCAACAGCGAAGTCTGAAACACCTTCTCCGACAGCAATAACCTCTCCAACAGATTCACAACCTAGGTCAAATGGGAAGTTACCATCTGAAAAATATACTCCACCACTAATATTAATGTCTGATGCATTAACACCACCAAATTTATTACGCATTAATAATTGACCAGCTTTAGGTTGTTCCAAAGGAACTTCAATTACCTCACCTGCAGCACGAAAATCTCTTGAGTATTTATTAGCAACTAGTTTTTTATAAGTTTCAGACATTTCTACCTCATTTTAATTTATCCAACAAATTAAGTGAAACTTATTTATAGTCAATATAAAGTCTTATATAATTAAATTATTGTTTATAAACAGCATTAAAGTAATAAAGTTCATTTTCTATTTAAAGAATAAATAAGTTATACTTATTAATTAAAGAATCACTCAAGATAAATTACTTTTTCAATCCAAATTTAGGTTTTCGCTTTTCAAGAAAAGCGTTAATTCCCTCTGCATGATCTGCAGAGCGTATGGTTATTGATTCATAACCAAGACCTACATCCATTATACTGTGAGCCAGCTGCTTTAATCCAACATTTATTGCAACTTTAGTCCATCGAATAGCATTTACAGATCCTTGCGATAATTTATTTGCATATAGTTCAACTTTTTCATCCAACTCTTCAATAGGGTAAGAAAAATTAGCCAAGCCAATTTCAACTGCTTCCTTTCCTTTAATCATAGATCCAGTCATTAAGTAATGTTTTGCTCTTGCGTAACCAATTAGCTGAGGCCAAATTACAGCACCGCCATCACCCGCCACAATTCCTACGCTAACATGAGGATCGGCTATTCTAGCTTCATCGTTAACAAATATTATATCGCAAAAAAGAGCTATTGTTGCACCCAAGCCCATTGCATCACCATTTATTTTTGCAATTATAGGTTTTTCCAAATCGAGAAGGCCATAAATCATTTTTTTTGCTTCTATCAAAAGATCGCTATTGGCCTCTTTTGAGTTTTGATTATCTTTTTTCATTTGCTCAACGTCACCGCCGGCACTAAAGGCTTTTCCTGCACCGGTTAGTATTATAATATCACTGCCCTTGTCTGTCTGAAGGTCATAAAAGAGTCTAGACATTTCTGAGTGAAGCTTAGCGCTAACTGCATTCATGGTTTCAGGAAGATTGAATGTCACAGTTAGCACCCTATCCGATCTATCAAATTTTATTGTTTCATAATCATTGAATTCCATGCTAATTTCCCTAAAAGTTATTATTTAATCATCACAAAGTAGGCATATAAATTGAAAATTAATAGTAAAAAATGTAAATTGAAAACACTCCTTCTTAAAAGTATAAAAGTATTATTTCTAACTATTGTTTTATTAAATCCAGCTATATCAAAAGAAGTTTCACACCCTGGGGGGACTAAATTTAACGTTCAAGATAGATTGGCAATTATAAATTTAGTGAATTCATATGCAGATGATTATGATTACAATAACTTTGAAGAGTATCTAAGGTTATTCACTAAAGATATTAAATGTACGGTTTATTTAAACGATAGTGACCCCATAACCGTTCAATCTAAACAATTTATAGAAATGATGAGGGGTTTTAGACTAAGTGCCTTAGAAAATCAGGTCTCTCCGCTTCATTTTATTACAAATCTTAATGTAAAAGAGCAAACAAAAAATAAAGCCGTTGTTGAAACTTATGTTATTTACGTGCCTCTTGATGCGGAAAAATTACATGTACCTGAAGAAACGTTAAACAATACAAATATTACAGGTACTGCTCGTTATATCTTTACCGTTATTAAGGATGTAAAGAATATTTGGAAAATTGATAGCTATATAATCAAGTATAAACAATCAGTTGTCGAGAAAACCTTACCTTAAAACTATTAGTTTATTTTAACTGAGCTAAACAAGCTAGAGCTTTCGCAGCCGTCAACAATCGCCACCCATTGGTCGATAGCTCTTTTGTTGTCCTTACTTTCCCAAATCTTAATAGCCTTTCCAAGACTTTCCAGACTTGAAGATGTTCCGTTCCAATAAAATAAACCATCGGACATATCATCGGAGTAAATCGGAAAGAGTACGCTTAAATTAAAATCCATCCCATTTTTCTTTCCGGTCTCAATATAGTCCTCCCCCAGATCAATAATCTGGCTTCTTGAAACACCTGACTTTAACTTACATTTATAAGATTCAGCGACTTCGGCAAATGAATAGCCTAGTAAAGCTAAATTTAAAAAACCAAAAATAAATATTCCCCTCATGCTTTATCTCCAAAATTATTATGAAACACTTTAGAAAAAGTAATTGTCATACTTAATTGAATTTATATATAAATCAAACGAATCTGATACTAATCATAAATGACTGATTTTTGGAAATACTTATTAAAGCCCGATTCAAGACTGACTAAATTTCTTTTATTCGGGTTTGTTTTATTTTTCTTTTCTTTAGAATTTTTACCTTTCCTTAACCCAATTAAAAATTTCCTTAATTCAGATTCCTTATCTATAAATATAGGTGAATCAAAATTTTCTGCATATTTAATTATTCAAGGGACACTAATTATAGCTACCCTCCTTTGGTTAACAGGTCTTCTATCCGATATCGCTGCAAAATTTGTAAAGAAAATTCCAGGGATTAATTCAAATAATAGAAACTTAATAACTAAAGCCCTTCAAATCCTTATTTACTTTATTGCCTTCCAAATTGGCATGAATTTTCTTGGTATTGATTTAACAGCCCTAGCTGTTTTTAGTGGTGCTCTTGGTATCGGTATTGGGTTTGGGTTACAAAAAATTACTTCCAATTTTATTAGTGGTATTATTATATTATTTGAAAAAAATGTTCAAAATGATGATTTGATAGAGCTTAACGATGGAACTCTAGGGTTTTTAAGGAATACAGGTTCTAGAGCATCCCTGATTGAGACCTTTGATGGAAAAGAGGTAATGGTTCCAAACGAAGACTTAATAACAAACCGTGTTATTAATTATACACATAGCAATAAGAAGGCCCGAATAAAAATTAGCATTGGTGTTTCTTATGATTGTGATATCAAAAAAGCTCAAATGCTTATTCTCGAAGCTGCTAACGATCACCCAAGAACAGCCAAGAAACCTGGAGCATCATGCTTTCTTGAAGAATTTGCTGATAGTTCAGTTAATTTTGTTCTCTTGTTTTGGGTTCATGATGTTATCGAGGGAAGGTACGGTCCTAGAAGTGATGTCCTGTTTTCAATATGGGATAAGTTTAAAGAAAATAATATTGAAATACCGTTTCCACAAAGAGATATTAATATTAAAGAATCGGCAATAGGCAAAACCTAAAATGAGATTTCTTATAATTATAACAATAGTAACCCTACTTTCTCTTCCAGAGGATACTTTTGCTCAAATAGTAAACATGGAATCATCAAGAAAAGAGAACCTGATAGGGGCGCATTATCAGCTTAATTTTGGGATAAGCGGGTCTAGCGGTACTGTCGATAGATCTAACTACAGTCTAGAGGGAAGGTTTGATGTGAATTCCGATGAATGGCAAAGATTTGCAATATTTTCATATAAACGCTCAGAAAAAGATAATTCTATAACATCAAATAATACATTTATGCACTTAAGAGCCGTAAGGAAGATTACTCCACTCATAGCCACAGAAGCATTTATACAAATTAGCGAGAAGCCCTTGCAAAAAATAAAAAGAAGAGAGCTTATTGGCGCAGGAATTCGATTAAGTCCCTATAAGGCGATTAGAATTGGCTTAGGTGTCTTTAATGAAAATGAGGAAAGGATACTATCTGAAGCCAGAGAGACCGTAAGAATTAATTCGTATTTTACGAATTCATTTAAAATATCTGAAAGCACATCATTTGATTCAACTTTATATCTCCAACCAGACATTGAAGATTTTTCGGAATTAAGGTCATATCTTGTTTTAGGGTTACGATTAAAAATATCAGAAAGGTTTTCTTCAATAATAAGCTATGAGAACACTCATGACTCCTCTCCTCCTCCGCAAACAGATAGATCAAACTCTTTTTATGGTGTGAAATTTAGCTTTGAATACTAAAAAATTTTATTACTCAATAAATTGTCTGAATAAACTTATATAATTATCAATAATAGTTTTTAAATCAGGACTTATGTTGAAAGCCAGAACCAGTCCAAAAATTAAACCAATTAAAAATTTAATCATGAATTCTTCCTTTCTTTCTATTATAAGGCTTTTTGCTTTTAACAACCCTTTGGTGGGTTGACTGTTTTTGTCTTACGATTCTAGGTTTTTTAGGATTCTTCTCTTTCATTAATCTTATCCCAAACTCCATCCTTAATTAATTGCTTTTTTTTATTAAAAAATAATACTAAATTAGGGTTAAGAGAAATAGCTTTTTTATAAAAACGAACGGCCTCTTTCATATTATTCATTTTCTCAAATACCAAACCTTTATTGAAAAACACAGCGGAGGAATCTCTAATATTTAGCTTCAGGGATTCATCATATTTTTCTAAAGCACCAGAAAGATCATTCAGAAGAAAGAGGCTATTTCCTTGATTTAAAAGTGCCTCAGATTCTACGGATTTATTAAGTATAGCTATTTTAAACTCTTTCAAAGCAAGAGTAGGCTTTAGCCCGTTATTGTAAATAATCCCTAAATTTACTCTCGTTCCAGCCAAAACATCTTTTGAAACGGCTTTTTCAGAAAAAACATTTCTGCAAGTTATGATTGAGGATTTCGAGGAATATCCCATTCTTGCGTGATTGAAACATGTCACGGCATCTGTATTACCAAGCACAGTTACTGCCGAACTCAAGTGAGTGGTTTGAAAAAGGGAAAAGGCTACAAAGAGGATGAGATATTTAAGCATTTAAATATTTAAAAATCAGAAGAAAAATCTTTAGAAATATGCCTTTCAGGCCAGAAAAATTCTAAATTCATTCTTTCTATTTTCCACTCACCCTTAACTTTAATATAGGTTTCATCATAGAGACCGAACCAAAGAAAGTTACTTTTACCAGGCTCTATGTCTGAACCATCCATATTCTTTGTCATACCGTCAAGAAGATAAACTCTTCCCTTAGCAGTTCCAGGTCCTGTAACCTTGACTAAATGATTGGTATTAACATGCATACTAACGAATGGAGTATTAAGAGTGTCTTTAAATGTTTCTTTATAATTATTATAGATAACATCTTTACCCACCCAATCACCATAAGGTCCGTATCCACAGATGGCTCCTTCAGCAAAAACTTCCATCAAGGTGTCAAGATTTCTAGCATCCATATTGTATGAATACTGCAGTCTTAGTTCTTTAATTTTTTCCACATCTAGCAGCTCTCTAACAGCTATCAATTCTTCATTTGATAAGATCTCTTCATTACTCATGATATTCTCCTTTGTGAATACTTCAGTATTTTAATTGATTTATAAAAATATAATTATAAAAAACTGATAATATTTTTTCCATTTAGCTTCCTGGCAAAAGTATATAAATTTAGAAGATAATGTACCCTTAACATTAGTATCCATTGCAATCAAAATCCAATACTTATTTTTATTAATCGTAATAATATTTTAGAGTAAACTTCTCAATACATAAAAAAATTTATTTTATGACTAAATAAGGAACAAAATAAGCAGAGATAAAATTACCAGAGTCGTTACAAAGAATCGAATTTTAAGATATTCAATTGATGTCATGTTTTTTTTAAAAATATAAAAATCAATTAAAAAAAGAAATATAAAAATAATTACAGATAATAAAATAAAATACAAAGTAGTCAGAATTAAAAAACCAAAAAATATTATTAAAGTAATGGCATTACTTAATAAAAAAAGATTTATCCGAGCCGAACTTTTTTTTAAAAAAATTCCCCAATGGCTTCCCGCTATAAAGCAAATGATCACAAGACTATATATCGATGCAATAAAGTCTAAATCATACATTGATGTGAGTTTTAAGGGAAATATACTCAACATTGCTAGCATTATAAAAGGTAAGCTACCAAGTAAGGTTAGAACCAAAGAATAAGTTAGTTTAAACATTGGTATTTTTACCTCTCCTGCACCTCTCAGAGCAATACAAAACATCTTTCCAAGAAATTTTCCATTTTTTTCTCCATGAAAAATTCTTTTTGCAAACTGGGCATATTTTTTGTTTTATATTTTTTTTTAGGACTCGTTTTGGAATTTTTCTCTCCCTAAACTGCTATTTTCCCATCTTCTTTCTTTCATTCGGATCAAGGTATTTCTTTCTCAACCGAAGATTATTTGGTGTTATTTCCAATAATTCATCTTCATCAATATAAGCCATCATTTGCTCTAATGACATCTGTTGATGAGGAACTAAAACAACAGCCTCATCCGCACCAGAAGATCTGACATTTGAATGTTTTTTTCCTTTTAAAACATTAATTCCTAAGTCGTTTTCTCTATTATGTTCGCCAACAATCATTCCGCCATAAACTTCAGTTTGAGGACCTAAAAACATAATACCCCTGTCTTGAAGGTGAAATAATGCATATGCAACCGCTGCACCAGTTTCAGTTGAAACCAGAACACCGTTTCTTCTTCCTTCAATATCTCCCTTATAGGGTCCATATTCATGAAAGATTCTATTTATCACGCCGGTTCCCTTTGTCTGTGTAAGGAATCGATTCTGATATCCTATCAATGCTCTTGATGGAGCATGAAAAATTATTCGAGTTTTACCGGAGCCCGATGATCTCATATCAACCATTTCGCCCTTTCTTCTATTCATACTATCTAAGACAGAGCTAGAAAATTCTTCATCGACATCAATGATAACTTCTTCAATTGGTTCAAGCTTTTTCCCTGAATCATCTTTTTTATATAAAACTTTTGGTCGAGATACGGTCAATTCGAAGCCTTCCCGCCTCATGGTCTCAACCAAAACTCCTAGCTGAAGCTCTCCCCTTCCTCCAATTTCAAAGGAATCTTTTCCATCGCCTTCGGCGAAAGTAATGGCGACATTAGTTTCGGATTCAGCAAGAAGTCTTTCTCTAATAACAGTTGAAGTAACTTTCTTGCCTTCCCTGCCGGCAAAAGGAGAATCATTCACAGTAATTGTAACTGACATTGTTGGTGGATCAATCGGTGTTGATTTTAATGGAACGCTAATAGAGGGATAGCATATAGTATCTGAAACTGATGCCTTGGTTAAACCAGCTATACAGATGATGTCACCACAAAAAACTTCCGAAACTGGAATCTTACTGGTACCTTCAAATTTAAATAGTTTGGTTAACCTTCCGCTTTCAACCAACTTAGCATTTAAATCGATAGCTTTAACTTGATCGTTTATTTTCGCGCTACCTGAAATAATCTTCCCAGTCAAACAACGTCCAAGGTATGGATCATAATCCAGTAAAGTTGCAAGCATGGCAAACTCGTTAACCTCGTCAATTTGAGGGGCTGGAACATGTTTAATAATTAAATCCATTAATTCATCGAGATTATCAGATTCCTTTTCTAAATCGCTTACACACCAACCCGCCCTTCCAGACGCATACAAGATTGGAAAATCTAACTGATCATCATCAGCATCCAAAGCCACAAAAAGATCAAAAATCTCATTAACAACCTCGTCAGGGCGACGGTCCGGTCTATCAATTTTATTAATTATAACAATTGGTTTTAAGCCTAACTTTAAAGCCTTTCCAAGAACAAACTTAGTTTGAGGCATAGGCCCTTCCGCTGAATCAACAAGAAGAATAACTCCGTCAGCCATACCAAGAACTCTTTCCACCTCACCTCCAAAATCTGCATGACCAGGAGTATCTATAATATTAATTCTAATATCACCCCAAGGTATAGACGTTGGCTTCGCTAAAATTGTGATTCCTCTCTCTTTCTCAAGATCACCAGAATCCATAACTCGTTCATCAACCTGTTGATTGTCTCTAAATAGCCCACTTTGCTTCATAATGGAGTCTATAAGGGTAGTTTTTCCATGGTCAACATGGGCTATAATAGCAATATTTCTAATTTCTTGATTCATAATTACCTGATATATATTTTGAACGGGTTTTAAATGTTTAATTTAATAATAGATAGCTTTATTTTCATATATAACATTTTAAATACATAAGAAGAGTCGATACTGTAGCTACAGGAAACATAAATAAACAAATAATTCTAAACATTGCTACTTAATCATTTAAATTTCTAATGATTGCAAGGAAAATCTATAATCAAAGGAAAAACATGATCTGTGTTCTCGTTAATATAAAAGTAAAAAAAAATAAGCAGAAGGAATTTGAAGAAATATTCACGTCACTCTCCAAGGAAATAAGAAGAACAGAAAAAGGAAATATTTTTTATCAGGTATCTAGAGATAAGGAAAATCCCTATAATTATATAATAATGGAAAACTTTAAAGATTATGAGAGCATAAAACAACACTCAAAAAGCAATCATGTCTCAAGAGTGAGAAAGCTTTTTAAGGATTGCTTTGATGGCGAACCAACTATTCGTCATTATGATGCCTTGTAACGAAAAATATTGACACTAAAATTAACGCACCATATGTTTTGAAAATATAATGTCCTCTCCAAAAAATATAACAGTTGAAGCTCAATCGCCATGCATCGGAATATGTATGTTACAGAAAATTAATAACATTACCTCGTGCTCTGGTTGCAAAAGAACACCTCTCGAGATTCGTAAATGGATAACTCTTAGTGATGTAGAAAAAATAAAAGTACTATCTGAGATAAAAAATCGTTAAACTAGTAAATAAAAGGAAGAGGCAAACCACACTTTATACATAAATTTTTAGATAAATCTTTTATTGGATTTAAGTGCTTACAGGAATAACATGGGATATAGCCCTTATTATAGTCAACTGATAGCTTATCTAGATTTTCTTTAATTAATTTAGTCATTTATTTAAAAATTTTAGATCCACCTTCTGACCCTTAAGAAATGCCCCTCAAAACTCTTCGTAAATAAACCTCCCACCTAACTCCCCCAAGTAATAATTTAGTTATGCAAGGCTAGCTAGTAATCCAGCTCCAAAAAAAGAATGTAATTGTAAGCCATAGAATAGTTCCAAAAAATAACTTTAAAAAAAACATCTAATGGTACCTCTATTAATTTATGCCCTTATTCTTAATAAGATATCATAGTTAATAATGGTTGTTAAAAACATACAAGTATTAATTCTTTAAAATTAATGGCACCTAGATGGATTCAATTGAAAAAAAATAGACAGAAATTCTTATTTTTATAAAAATATTCAAAATAGATAATAAATAGTTTACATAGCCTTTACTAACAATTGAGAGAAGATTGAATTTCAAAATAACAGAATGGATGAATAAAATGAAATGGAAGTGGATGAATAAAGAAAAAAGAAAAAAGAGAGAAGAGGAAATTGAAAAAATAATTAAACGCTTTATTGATGGTGGGTTGGATTATTTATTTGATCCTAAAACTGGCTACCGTGAAGATGAGAAAGAAGAAATCCTTGAAAAGATTGGTTATGCTATAGAGCAAAATACCAAAAGAGAGCATGTGAATTTAGAGCTCAACAGACTAGAAAAAGAGCTTAGTCAGACACAAGCCGGCAAGCCAACCTAGCCCCTTCTAAACATTCTCATTGTTCAGAGCTTTATTAATTCGCTGTAGATAGAATATAGATCGCTGTAATATCCCGCTTCAAGGACCTTCACAACTACTTTTTGATCGTTTGTATATAATGTTATGTAAATAATAATTTATACAAATTTTGAGATGTTTGAGGGAGGAAATGAATTAGTCAAAATGTACATCTTTTATAAAACCACAACATTCAGAACAGCCATAAGCTATCCCTTCATCATTTTCGCCAACATGATCTCGATTCCTTATCTTGAACTCTCCATGCTCTGGACAGATAACTCTAATAATTTTGTCTAAATCATTATCCATTAGTTACTATCTCTTTTTAAAAATTTATAATTATAATCTAATTTAAATAAGATTTTATAGCTATTTTTGAATGGTGATCCCGAGTAGATTCGAACTACTGACCTACGGATTAGAAATCCGTTGCTCTATCCAGCTGAGCTACGGGACCACTATACTTACTATTCAACAAAAGCACTTATTGCATTATTCTTTGTATCAGTTTCATTGGCGTTATTAGAACATTTTGGATTTTCAAATCGTATAGTAATTGACATCAATATGTTACAAAAAATGGTTTTACGCTATCGTTAAGCTACTTATAACTCCAAGCATATTATATTCAACAAAAAAATGTCTATAAGGGCTTTTACGTTGCTACAAAATAAATATCATTGCATGTAGTCTATTGATTAAAAAAAGTGCTAGTTATCATTACAATAATTTATTATTAAGCTATAAAAGTGAATGGAGTAAAAGTTGAGCATTGATAAATCATTAGTCCTGTCAAAGTCACCTGACCCTAATAAGATAATTCTAAAATCTTTTGATAATTCGAAAAATACTGCTCTCATGAGTGTTACGCAGGTAGCTAAAACAACGTCGGAGGGAGTAGTTCCGGTTGAGATCGTAACAATAGAGCTTTTACCAGATGAAGCGCCAAACCATGTTTCTGAAATAAAAAAATTAATCAATGGAGGCTACTATAATGGTATTATCTTTCATAGAGTTATGGACTTGGGCGATGGTTATATAGCTCAAACCGGCGACTTAATTAGTGTTGGCTTTAAAATAGAAGGAACAATTAAAGCTGAGTTTTCATCATTACCGTTTGATAGAGGAACTGTTGCAATGGCAAGAGCCTCAGACCCTGATAGCGCAACTACCCAATTCTTTTTCACAATGGATTCGATACCCAGACTCAATGGTGAGTATACTATTTTTGGAAAAGTTACAGATGGCATGAGCTTTATTGACCTAATAGAGAGAGGGAGTCCGTCGGCTACACCAGATAAAATTGTATCGATGGCCATGATGATTTTCGAACAATCCGGTACCCTTAATTATTCAAAATTAGATGATATTATAATTGGTACTGGAAGCAACTCAACATTAAGAGGCTTAAATGGATCTGATTTATATTTAATCTCCAATTTACAAGCCGAAAATTCATCCATTTCAATTGTTGATAGTGGTGGAATTATTCAAATTCCAGATAACACTTATATAGATAATATTCTTTTTACATCAGACGCCATTAGATTTACTTTTTCTGAAAATCGAGAAGTCACAATTAATAATGCTGATAAATATATATACAATCTAGGTGGAAACATAACAGCCGGAGACCAGGGGACTAACATAACATTTTTAGAAATGGCAGAAATTTTTGAAATAAATGATGTTCTTTCGATAAGCGGATCTGAAATAGGCATAGCTGATATGTATATAATTTAATTTTGAGAAATTATGACTGAAACACTTACACAGTACCTTGCAGATAAAGAGTTTCTAAAATTTATTAGAGCTTTTAAAATTTATAATTGGACCAAAGACCTATACGATCTCCATATTCTTAAAAAGCTATGTCCGGAATCTTTAAAGGAAAAGCTAAAGCTGAATCCAGTAACAAGAAATCTTCTTGACTTATATTATCGTGAATTTGAAGAATCAATTTCAACTCTAAAAAAAACTCAAAGTCCAAAAATACTCCTTCCGATTGTAGAAAGTTTAGTTTTCTTATCACAAAAACATGACAGAGTTATAAACGATTTTGGAAAAGATAGTATTGAAGCAAGTCAAATACTTAATGAATACCTTGATACCAGGGTTAGCTTAAGAACTCATATTGAGGAAGGTAATGAACCCCAAAACAATAAAGACTTCGAGGCGACCATAAATAGCTACGAAGGGCTGATGTGGAGCTTTTTTAACAAAACGAAGGTTATTTATTTGGAGCACGAAAATGAAGCTCTAATTATTTGGAAAGATAATGAAAGGCAATCAATCTTTATGGGCTCAGAACTACCAACTAATAAAGAGATTAATTAATTTGCTTCCATGTATGAACTAAGCATTTCCAGGAGCCATTCTCTTGCTTTCTTAAGATATCAAAATAAACACTATCCGATACAGCATCTTGTAACGCTCCTTCTGAAGGGGTTACATCTGAATTACCTAAGGGGGTTATATAAACAACTAAATGATAACGGACTATCGCAACATCACCAAAGAATTCAAATTCACGTGGTGATTTTTCTTCAATCTCATAAGTCGCATAATCAAACACTGGGCCAAGAAATTTTTTATAATTCATACGCCCTTTTACTACAGAACCGCCCGGAGGTATTAGTGTAACATTTTCATCTAAAGAATCGATATATCCCTGAATATTGCTTGATTCCACAGCAATATCCCAATCTTTATAAAGTTTTTTAATATTAGTCAGGTCAGCATCATTTTCATGATGCATCGCCATTACATTAAACGACCCTAAAGAAAAAAATATTACATTTAAAATTAAAATAATTTTGCATTTATTAAAAAAATTTTTCATCAAAAAACTCCTTGATTAATCCCAATTAATTACAAAGTCATTAATATTTGAATTTGACGGTAAAGTCATTTCTTTTTCTGAGGTGCCGATATACAAATAACCAATTACAATATCATTATCCGCTAAATCAAAAGACCTTGAGACTTCCTTATTGAAGGAAACCAATCCAGTTCGCCATATGCCTGAATACCCCATCGAGTGGGCTGCTATTAATATATTTTGAGCTGCAGCTCCTGCAGATAAAATTTGTTCAATTTCTGGAACAATTTCGTGATCCTGGGTTGATGCGACGACTATTATAATTAACGGGGCTCTATAGGGCGCACTTAATATTTTATCCCTATCCTGAGAAGCCTTTATAGGATTTATTTTATTAACAGCATCTAGCAACACTTCTGCTAATTTTTCTCTTCCTTTCCCGGAGACTTTGATAAATTTCCAAGGCTTTAGCGCTGCGTGATCCGGAGCCCTTAAAGCTGCTTGAAAAATAAGTTCCAATTCCTCAGATGACGGCGATGGTTCCTGAAGTCTTGGAGAAGACTTTCTTGTTAATAGTGTTTTAATAGCGTCCATATCAACCTATTAATTAATGGGTCCAAGGGGTTTTTTTATCATAAGAAAAGTTATCAGAATACGATTTTGGCTTGATCCTATGTTTTTTTGGATTCCTAATGGTGTATTCTATAGAATTTCTATCAGCAAAGGCAATTGCAAGTTCTTTGGAGTTAAATTTCATCTTAACTTGACTTTGGGTGTCGTTTGAAGAGATCCAATTCATAATCGGTTCAATGGAGGTGCTAGATGATCTGGAGAACTCAAGAATCCATTTTTCTGTCTTTTTGGATCCCGACTGAGTAACGGATTTTGATGGTCTGTAGATTAAAGCTTTCATATATTCAATTCGACAGCCAACTGCCATGCGCTCCATAAGGTACTCTTTGAGGTAAAAGAATTTCACCTACAGGCTTTTTATCAAAGTTTTCAGTATCTACAATAATTAATTTTGATTTATCAACATTTTCATCATGGACTATTGCCATAACCCAACCTTTATCTTCCGATAAACATGACTTTTTAGGAACAAATATTGGCTCACCACCAAATACATTATCACCCAGGCAATGTTCGAGGCGTTTATTTTTTTCTAGGTCAAATTTATACAAGTGATGACCAAAAGTTAAAGTTTCTGCCCTTTCATTAATAGCCATAGCATAACCATTTTTAGCCTTAAGGCCGACCAGTCTATCGTCTATCCTAGCAAAATCGCAGGCTTTATCATCTATTTGCTCTTCCAAGCATGTCCCTAAGGGTAAATCTATGGTCCACTTCCATAATTTCCCCGTTGTGTCTTCTCCCCCGTAAATCTCGTCCATTCCACCTACCATTGCCTTGCTTTGTCTGCATACATGAAGAATTATTTTATTACCATCCTCGTAAGCATTCATGGGATGAAAGACGAAGCATGGATTTATCTCGATCCATTTAATATCAGCATTAGAGCCATTCCTAGGCATGACTCCTAAGCGAGCACCACACTCTGGCTTAAAACCGAAGGGATCTGACCCGCTAACCGCCTGATCAATATCAAATACCAGAGGTAAATCCATAAAAATTACATAATTTCTAGTAATATTCCAATCATGCATCATAACAGGTTTTGGAATATCAATAGCTTCAGACTGAACCAACTCACCCTCCTTCGAAACTCGATGATAGGTTAAGTAGGGTTTCTTCATGATTTGATACCCAAAAAATAATAACTCCCCAGTCTCAGGACATGCTCTTGGATGAGCGGTCATAGGACCATTAAGCTTCCCGCCAAAATCGTAAGAATCAATTGTATCAAGATTTTTATCAACAGACCATGGAAGATGCGCTTCCTCAAGGGCTAAAATCTTTCCTCCGTGTTTAATTATATGAGTATTTGCGGGAGAGGCCCTTAAATCAAACGAACTCTCCATCATTCCCATATCCTTTTCAAAATAAGGAGTTCTGACATATTTATTCTTATAGGATGCCTTCCCGTTACTAATATTAATTCCATGAAGCATACCATTTCCAAAAAACCAGTGATCGCTATGCCCCGAAACTGGATTCATCCCATTCCTTATATACATACCGTCTATTTCTTTAGGAATCTCACCCTTAACCTCAAGGTTATCAATAGAAATCTGATCTTTAACAGGAGCCCAATTACCCTTCAGATGCCAAGGTTTTTCTAGATTATTCTTACGCTCAACATCTTTTGGATCTGATTTTATAATTCTATTAAGAATTGTTCTAGGGAGTTTAAAAAGAAGTTTTGTAGCTACTGTTTGAATACTCATTTTAGCCTCTATTATTTTTATTGTTGTTATATTTAATGTTATAGTTTCAAATATAAACAAAAATTTTACTTTAAGGAAACTAAATGAAAAAAATATTATTTATTTTTACAATTATGCTTTTATCAATAAATTTAAATGCAGAAATCGTTATGAAACCTATATTAACCTTAGATACAGCTGAGAAAATGGCTGAATCATGCTTAAGTCTAGCAAAGAAAAATGGATGGAAGATTAATATTGCAATATATGAATCTCCAGGCTCATTGAAGTTTTATGCATCCATGGATGGTACGTACCCTGCGTCTGAGGAAATTTCTAGACTTAAAGGAAAGACCTCTGCAGGTATGCCATTCTCAACATCCGAACTAAGAGATATGGCTTTTAATGGGGACTCTCCTAACACCGGACTCCTGACTCTTCCAAGTACAATTTTACTTAGGGGTGGTGTTCCAATAATATTAAATGACGGAACACATATTGGAGGTGTTGGAGTTTCTGGAGATAGTGGTGGAAATGATGAGAATTGTGCAATAAGGGCCTCTGAAACTGCAAAATTACTTATGATTGACTAATGACAATGATAAAAATTATTTTTAAACTCGGTTTACTAGTTATTGGTTTAAGCTCGCAATTAGCCGCTGAAATTCTTATAATAAATGTCGAAAGTAACTATAATCAAGGTCTTGCCCTTGTTGGCGTATATGACAAAGAGAGTAATTTTGGAAAAGCGAAGGTAAATAAAAAACTTGATTCAGAAAAGGTTCTTACCGGTGCTGCAATTCAAGTTGTAGACAATAAGGCCCAAATCAAGATTGATATACCTTTTGGTTTTTATGCTGTTTCAGGTTTTCAAGATATAGACGGTAACTTGGTTATGTCTGGGAATTTTCTTGGAATACCAAAAGAGCCATTTGGATTTTCTAACAATGCAAAAGGGAAGTTTGGACCACCAAAATGGAGAGATGCTGTTTTTAATTTTAATAAAAATAATCAAGTAATTATATTAAAATTAGAAAAATTATAATTATATCAGATATTTAAGTTAAATTATTAATGTATGGAGAGTAAGTTGGGTAAAGTAATATGTTTTTTTAATTTTAGAAGTCCTTATGGATACCTCGGAGTTTTAAAGGCAATAAAAAAAGGGATGAACTTAGACTTCATACCTGTGTGCTACCTTCCGAAGGAGTTGTTAAAGTTTTTGTCAGACGCTTCAGAGAACGAATATAAAAGATCTTATTTATTTGAAGATTGCGAACGTTTATTTGAAGAAATAGGTATAAAAAATGTATCTCAAACTATATCAAAAGAAGCTAATTGGCCAAAAGTCCATGCCGCATGGCTTTGTGCGAACGAGAATGGTTTTGGAGATTCCTTTATGATTGAAGCTTTCAATTCAAGATGGAAAAATAATCTTGATCTTGGCAATATAGAGGTAATTGAGGGTATTTGTGAAAAAATTGGATTTGATAAAAGCTTGGCAGCCTCCGCCATGGATAGCGAAATTTATAACTCACAGTTAAAGTCTTATACAAAAATTATGAGAGAATATAAGATTTTTGGAGTACCAACATTTTTATATAAAAACGAAAGGTACTGGGGGCAAGATAGAATTAATTCTCTCTATGAAAGAGTTCTAAACGATAAATGAGTCTCTCTCTCACTCATCAATGATACCTCTTGGTAAAAAAACCCCTTCTCTTTCATTGATCGATGTCGATATGACAAGCTACCGTCTGGATAAGGGGAGTTTTAATGGATATATATTCGCATTTATATGCAATCACTGCCCATATGTAATTAATATTAAAGAGAAAATGTCTCAAATATTAAATGACGCCCTTAAAAAGAATTTTTGCGTATTTGCAATTAACTCAAATGATTCAGATAAATACCCATTAGATAGTGTTCAAATGATGAAAAATGATATTATTGAATACAATTATAAATTCCCTTATCTAGTAGATAAAGATCAGGATGTAGCAAAAGAATTTCAAGCATTATGCACTCCTGAGTTTTATATTTTTAACAATAAAAAACTGCTCGTCTACAGAGGTAGATTTGATGATAGCAGCCCAGGGAACAATAAGTTAGTAAGTGGAGGTGATATTAAAAGAGTAATAAACTGTATCAATCAAAGCAAACCTGTATCAAGCAGTCAATTGCCAAGCATGGGTTGCAGTATTAAATGGAAAAAAGGAAATAAGCCTAATTTCCAGTAATACTTGGGGTGATGGCCTAGATTCTTGGGCGATGTAATTTATAAGAATCTCCAGCCTTAAACTTTTCATGAGCCCTTCTCCATCTAGAAAACTCACCTAATATGTGGTTAGGGTCGCCGTGTAGTTCAGTAAAAACTCCATTCAAAGATCTGGTGTCAACATAAGCGGCATCCACTCCATCAGCCCAAAGTCTGCAAGCTAGATCAAATCCCATATCCAGAAATCTATCAAGCTCTTCATCAAAATCAGAAACTAAAATTCCTATGTGATGAAACCCTTCTTCGCCCTTTTTGTACATATCTCTATAAATAGAAGGCGTTTCATCATGTTGCTCAATAAACTGGATCATGGTGTCCCCCAGGTAACCAAAAGCATAGGAAACATCAGATTCTTGAGAAGTTCCTCTATATTCAAATTTATCAGTTTTATGATGGTGAGTAAAAACAAATGGTCCCGCTCCAAATGTTTTGCTCCATTTTTTTACAGATTCCTCAATGCTATTAACAAAGTATGCTTGTTGAAAAATAGAATTTTTCTGAATAATCAATTTAATTTATGCCTTTATTAGTTTTCCAGGAAGCTCGCCTGTCGGGACACCATCTTTATACGTTATACTACCTGAAACAATGGTATACTTATAACCATCAACCTTTTGAACAAGTCTTTTTCCTCCCGCAGGAAGATCATAAAGTATTTCTGGAGAATAAAGAGTTAAATTATCAAAATCTATTACATTGATATCGGCCTTCATTCCCTCGGCTATAACACCCCTATCATCAAGCCCGATAGCCAAAGCATTATCTTGGGTATAAGATTTTATAATCCATGGAAGTTCTAATTTTTCTCCCCTAGTCCTGTCCCTACCCCAAAAAGTTAACATATGCGTTGGAAAGCTTGCATCGCAAATAGTTGAACAATGCGCACCCCCATCCCCAAGTCCCAACAATGAATGTTCACTGCTTATCATCTCAAGGCAAGCCTCTAGTGAATAATCTAAATAATTACCAATTGGATAATATAGGAGTGAGTTTCCATCATCCTCAAGTAAAATATCATAAATATACTCATTAAGTTCTTTATTGGATTTTGCGGCTTTAGAACCCAAACTATTTTCGCGAAGAGGCTCATAATCTGGAATTTTATCTAATAGATAAATATTATCCATATTTCTCAGTATAGACTTAACTAAGCCGTTATCAGAGGATCCATGTTCATTTAAAATTTTACACCTGAAGTCCGAACCCCTCATGATTTCGACTCTTTCACTCAATGGTAGATGCGATATTTCTATATATGACGGATGTCCTGAAAAAGGATTGAGAGTTAAATTAAGACCTAGCATTAAGCCAATTGGTCTTCCTGCTGCCTGAGCCCTGATAGGGAAACCATTATTTGCAGATGTTTCGATCCAATTTAAAAGATCTTTATACCCATATTTTGTTCCGTCAGTTTGAGCTAAAGTTATTGATAATGGCCTACCTGAAACCCTTACCATCTCTTCCAACATCTTAAATTCTTCATAACCACCCAAAAAATCAGAGACTAATTGAAGCACTCCCTTGCCTGTCTTTCCAATTGCTTCTGCAATTTTTATTAACTCATTTCCGGCTGCATCAAAGCTAGGAACAAGATCGCCTTTTGAGGTTTTATGAAAAATTGTTCTTGATGTTGTGAAACCTATTGCACCTGCCTCTATTGCCTCAGCGCTTATTCTGGCCATTTCTTTTATATCGTCATCTGTTGCAATTTCTCTATCGGCTCCTCTTTGCCCCATAACGTATAGCCTTAAAGCACCATGGGGAATTTGGGTGCCTATATCCATATCATAAGATTTATTTTCAAGGATATTCAAATATTCAGAAAAAGTATTCCATTGCCAATCAAGTCCTTCTGTTAACACAACCTCTGGTATATCTTCAACACCCTCCATAAGGCTAATCAACTTATCATGGTCGTCATCACGAACAGGGGCAAACCCAACTCCACAATTCCCCATTAATGCTGTCGTTACACCGTGCCAGGAAGATGGTGATAAATAATTATCCCAAGTAGCTTGTCCGTCATAATGGGTGTGAATATCAACAAACCCAGGGGTAACAATATAACCGCTTGCATCAATTTCTTTCTTTGACTCAAAGCTGTCATCAAGATTGCCAATCTTTTTAATAAAACCATCCTTTATTAGGATATCAGAAACTTTCTCAGGACCACCGGATCCGTCAATTATTGTTCCATTGCGAATAATTAAATCTGCCTGACTCATAAAAACACCCCCCAGGAAATTTCTTAACCTAAGGATAGTATGATTAAATAAAGTAAATCAATTATTATTTTTAAATTGTAGGTTTAATTTCTTATAACCCCTCGTTGCAAAAGTAGGTATATGAGACAAGTCAGAATTTTTATCCAATTCAATATCTTTCAATCTATCAAACAACGTCTCAAATGCTATTTTTGCTTCTGCTTTAGCTAATCCAAGACCTACACAAATATGAGGGCCGAAACCAAATCCTACATTTTGGGAAGAATTCGATCGATAGATGTCAAATATATCTGGATTATCAAAATATTTCGGATCTCTTCCTGCTGTTCCCCAGCCTAGCATAATACTTGAATCTTTAGAAATCTTAACATCTCCTATTTCTGTATCCTCGGTTACAACTCTATAGAGACATTGAACAGGTGCCTCAAAGCGCATTACCTCATCAATAAACCCAGGAATAAGATTGTAATCATGACTAATATCATACATAGCCTCTGGGTATTCAAAAAGAAGCTTCATGGCATTACCAATTAAGTTAGTTGTTGTTTCATTTCCTGCAAGCATAAGGGTATTAACTATTGGCAAAACCTCTGAAGTATCAAGAGATTTTCCTTCGACTTCCGCAGTAGCTAATGATGTAATTAAATCATCTGCTGGGCATTTTCTTCTTTCATCTATTGTAGCTTCAAAGTGATTGTTTGCTTCTACAAATGATTTAGCCACTCTCAATCTAGCCTTATGATCAAGAACATCTAAATTTCCTGATAAAATATCATCCGACCAATGTTTGAATTGTTTGGCATCTTCTCGAGACATACCAAGGGCTTCGGCAATAACAATCATTGGAACATAAACAGCATAATCTTTAATAAAGTCAGTTTTACCCTCATCAATAAAGCTATCAATTAGGCCGTTTGCTATATCTCTAATTTTTGGCTCCATGGATCGAACCCATTTTCCAGTAAAAGCCTTATTTACAAGCTTTCTATGAAGCGTATGTTTAGGCGGATCTGTTGTCCAAAGAGCATTTACAACCTTAGGGCCACTATCAAAAATCTCTTTTACGTCTTTTTCTAAAGGCTTACCGCTGACTCCCGTGGGCAGAGGGCCGCCCTCAGAAAAATAGCTATTAGAAAAAATTGAAGTATTTTTAGTTATTTCTTTGATATCATCCATACGCCCAATCCAATGACCAACGCCTTGAACTTCGACGGCCCTAGCGTTGTCTCTATGAATTGCTTTATAAAAATCATATGGATATTCCATAATTTCAGGACTATTTAGATCAAATTCGTGTGCTTTTTTCATTTAAGATTTTTTTCAACTAGTCATCAAAATGGTCAAATTCATATCGGATTGATAATTCAATCAAAAACCTCCAAAGATATTCCATAGTGTTTTCATCAATTCCAAGTTCTTTTGATTGAGACCTTATGCCTGTAATAACTTCTTCTATTCTCGCATGATCTCTTATTTCATTGGTATTTTTCTTTATCAAGGATGCCTCATGGATCAAGGCAAACCTATCCTTGAGGAGAGATAGAATGGACGAGTCAATTCCATTCAATTCATGTCTTAAGTCTTCCATATTATTATGTTTCATGTTTATTCTCCGAGGGCTAAACAAATACTAAATTAACTTATTATATAAACCACCTTTAGAATTATATCAAAGGTAATAAAGGCAGAATCTAGACTCTAATATAAGATTATTTAGTACTAATTTTACTTAATCAACCTTCCATTGGACAACTTCAACTACGTAGTTATCTGGGTCACGACCTAATCCTACAAGACCTCCCTCTATAGTGTAATGAGGTATTGCCTCCCTATCGATTTTACCACCCTGTTCTCTGATTTTATTGATTACATCAGTGGCATCATCAACCTCAAAGACAACTTTTGTATTATCACCATCATACTTTCTATCCTCAT
>Ga0209090_10000321_pt1 | contig 29674 bp, 34 predicted proteins | sample ArcticOcean_MG_C_9_FD_187432 | JGI IMG/M metagenome (GOLD analysis project Ga0209090, IMG submission 187432) | Marine microbial communities from western Arctic Ocean - ArcticOcean_MG_CB2_152 (SPAdes) (version 2) | ecosystem: Environmental > Aquatic > Marine > Oceanic | place: Arctic Ocean... | reverse complement strand
AGAGCTGCTGACAATATGAATGAAATTAAAAGAAAGATAGATATTATACTGGAATTTATAAAAAAACAATAATGAGTATATTAGGTAAAATATTTTCAAGTGGAGCAACAGAACTTGTAAAAGGAGTTGGTGATGTCATAGATAACTTACACACATCTAAAGAAGAAAAACTTGAGGCAGAAAGAAAGATACAAGAGATTATACATTCTTATGAGTCTAAAATGCAAGAAGAGGTATCAGAAAGATGGAAGGCTGATATGGTTTCTGACTCTTGGTTGTCTAAAAATGTTCGCCCAATGATTTTAATATTTTTAGTTATAAGTACCGTTCTTTTAATATTTATAGATGCTGGTGCTATAGCCTTTAAGGTAGAGGCAACTTGGATAGATTTACTACAATTAACTTTATTAACAGTCATTGGTGCATATTTTGGTGGAAGAAGTTGGGAGAAGATAAAAAAATCCTAATATCTTTATCGCAATTGTACGGTAACTAACACTTTTATTTACACGCATGGGAAAAAGACTTAGACTTTCAGGAGAAGAAGTTGATTTAATATATCAACATAGAGCAGGTGATTTAAAAAACCTAAATTATAACCTTTCACACAATTCAGCTTTAGACGATCATTTATTAGAAAGAGGTATTGATAAGAAAGATGTTATTTCAGTTAAGCATTGGCAAAATATGGGTGGTGATTTACGATTTTCAGTAGTTACCAAAACAAATGTTGTTGATGAGAAAAATGTCTTTAGTAATGTTTTAAAGCTCATTGAAGATAATGCCCCAGAATACCCAAAAATAAAACACAAAGAAGGGAAACATCTATTAGTTATAAATCCAGCAGATGTTCATATTGGGAAATATGCTAGTGCAAGAGAAACAGGGGAGGAATACAATATGGATATAGCTGTGGCAAGAGTTTTAAGTGGTGTTAGTGGGCTTATAAATAAAGCTAAAGGTTTTGGGATAGACAGAGTGTTGTTTTGCATAGGTAACGATATTTTACACACAGACAATGTTATGTCATCAACTACAAAAGGAACATACCAAGATACAGATGGCAAGTGGTGGGAGCATTATGAAGTTGCTTTACAAGTTTATGTTCATTGTGTTGAGATGTTAAGAGAGGTAGCACCTGTAGATTGTGTTCATTCAATGTCTAATCACGATTACCAAAGTGGTTTTCACTTGGCACACGCATTAAAAAGTTGGTTTAGAAAAGCAAATGATGTTAATGTTGATTGTGGAGTGGCAAATAGAAAATATTATAAGTATGGTAGCAATCTAATTGGATTAGAGCATGGAGATGGTGCTAAGATGGATAAACTACCTCTTTTAATGGCACAAGAAAAGCCAAAAGATTGGGCAGAAACAACACATAGGTATTGGTATCTACATCATTTACACCATAAGATAAAGCATAAGTGGTTAGATGCTAAAGATTTTATAGGCGTTACTGTAGAATATATGAGAAGTCCATCTGCTAGTGATTCTTGGCACTCAGGGAAAGGTTTTTGTGGAGTTCCAAAAGCAGTAGAAGGGTTTTTACACGATAAAGAAAGTGGACAAGTAGCAAGATTTGTGCATTATTTCTAATTGTACGGTAGAAAAGTCTTTTATTTGTGCGTTAAGTCAAAAAATTTTTGTTATATTGCATAAGTTTTGATCTGGTTTTGATAATTCCAGTTTTAGTTTAGATGAAAATAACATCTATAAAAAAAGATAAAAAGAGCTCTCAATTTGAGGGCTTTTTTTTATTTCCAGGCTAATTGTACGGTGCATTTTCCTTTTATTTGCGTGAGCTAATTGTACGGTACATTTCCCTTTTATTTGCGTAGAACCACCACCGATCAATTTTCAGGAATTTCCAGGCTAATACATATTTTTTCAGGCAATGAGTAATTTTAGGTAAAAATAAAATACCTATAATTATTTGGTACTCTTAAAAATATAGTGCTTATATGTAAACAATAACTAACACTAAAAAAATTATTATGAAAACATTTAAAGATTTCCAAGAGACAAAAACAAAAATGACTATAAAGGAATTTGAAAAAATTTCTAATTCAAGTTGTGAGACAAACGATTTTAGATTGAAGGGTAAAGAAGTAGGTTCAAATTCATCCTATGTATATGTATATAAAGATTTTTACTATATAGATGTATGTACGCAAAAAAATATAGGTTATGAAAGTGCTAATAAAAAATATGGTTTAGTGCTTTCCAACGAATACTTTGAAAGTAATGATTTGAGAGTATTAGAAGTTAAACTATATAACGATTGGTTTATTGATTGTGAAGTAGGAAATGATGAGTGGATGTATGAAGTAGGTATATTTACTCCTCACCAAAGTGCCTTATACTATAAAATGTTTAGTGATATGAATTTATGTGTTGAGGATATTACATACTCAAATGATATTGTAGATACTTTAAGACTATCTTATGGAGGTGTGCCTATTTGTGATGTATTATTACCTAATAGTGCAAAAAGTTGTATGGTTGAGGAAAAACACAATACTTTCCAAATTGAACATTTAGATTTGAATGGTGAAAGATATGATGGGAAGGATAGTGTGGATTTTGTCTATGAAAATATAGGGGATTTGGAGGATGGTTTACAAGTTTGGTTTCACCAAATGGCTAGGGATTATATGGATAGTGTAGTTGATTTTGTTGGGCAAAATTCATTAGGTGAATTACCAAATACTATGAGTTTAGATGAGTTTTTAATAGAATATAAAGATATGTTAAGAGGCTTAGAGGGGGCTAATTGCTACTATAAAGGGAATAAGATAGTTGGATTACATAAAACTTTCAAGCCTTTAGAGGATTGGTATAAGTTTGGATGCGAACCTATGAATATGTTTGATAGTGATAATCCTATTTATGATGAAAAATTGTGTGAGGATGATGTGAGGAATAAACTTGAAATGGCTAGAATGGATGTACTAGGGGATTTTGATAAGAATGGTGATGCTATATGTAGTGAAAAGAAGGAGGATGATGATGATGTAGAAACATTGGTTGATTTGATAGAAGGTGATGAAGTAGTAAGGCATCAAGTGAAGTCAATGTTGAGTTATTTACAAGGTAATGGGTTTGTGAGTAGTGAGGATGATGATAGAATAATTGGAGGGGATGAGAGAGAGGGTTTTGGTGATGAGAGGCTTGAGGAGTGTCAAGGTATCGTAAGTATCAATAGAGAGGGGATGGTTATTGATTTGAGTGGCAACGCTTATATGGATGATTACGATAATATGGTATGTAATAATTGTGGGGTTATAGTTATGAGAAGTTAGTTAGTTAGTGTCTTAAAACGCCTCCCTATGAGAATAGGGGGGTTTTTTAGGTATAAAACAAAACTTTTTACTAACTAAAAAAAAATTATTATGAGTAAGTATGATGAGTACGCAATGGTGAGGAATTTTCCTCCCAAATTAAAGGTTGAAGGTAAACCTAGACAAATCAAAATTGATTTGATAAGTAGTATGTGTGATAATAGATATAGATGGAGTGTATCAAAAAATGATGATGGTGATTATAAGATTTCTACTTGTGGATTTGCTTATAGTAATTTTGGTATTAAGCATAGAAAAGATGATATTGAATGGGCTATGGATGATGGTGATTGGAGTAGGGCGTTTGATATGATAAATAGTGGCTACCAAGCAATTGAAAACTTAAAATATAGATAATATGAAAAAAATTAAATTAGTAGTAAAGAATGATTACGATAGTGATTGTTCTTGGATGTTATATGTAGAAGATTTACATTATTTATTGGAGGGCTTGGATGTAAGAGTTGAAAATAGTAATAATCGTAATACTAACATAGTAGAAAAGGTAAATTCTTATAAAAAAGGAGTTGAGTATAAAAATTATATTGATGTGAGTTGCAAAGGATATAGTCAAAGTGATTGGGATGATTATAAGATATATTTTGATTACTCTAATGGTGAAGAGGAGTTTGATAGGGTAATGGATATTGCTAGTGAATTGAAAAAACTTTATACACACAAGAATGATTATTTTGTGCAACAAATTGAGGTGCTAGATAGTGGGCACGAAAAAACGCTTGAAAGTTTATCTTTTTCTATAATGAATATAGAATTTCCAGATGAAAGTGATATTATATATTACATAGATGATGATTTAGATATTGAGTATGATACAATTGAATTTAATTTAAACTAAAAAATAAAATGAAAAAATTTATAAAAGACTATGCTAATTTTTGGCACAAATATTCTCATAATGAGAATGGTGAAAGGATATGTAAAAAACCCTTTACTAATTGGATGATTACTTGCTTAGTAATAACAATACTAACACTTACAATATCTTCTTGTGGCACTATGAGAAAAGGAGGGGGGTGTGGAGGCAACCCTATTCACTTAGGTAATTAAATTATATAAAACTGCAGAATTTAACTAAAAATAAATAATATGAAAAAGAAAAAGTATGAAGTAATGATGGTAATTGAATGTGAGGAAGGGGCACAAAATTATATTGCTCAAGCAATATGTGATGGTTTAGATGAACCTACTTGCGTTAAGCATATTAACATAAAAGAAACTAAAACTAATAAATTAAAATAAAAATTATGGGATATAGAAGTGATGTGATTTTTGGTGTTAGAAAAAAACACGAAAAAAAAATACAAAAAGTGTTAGTGAAACACGATTTATTGAAATATATTGATAGGTTAGAACGCAACCATTCATACAACCAAGATGGTAAGTTGATAAACGATTTATGGGTTATATATAGTGCTAGTAGTATTAAGTGGTATGATTACTTTGATGAAGTTATAGATATTCATAATGTTATAGATAAACTTGTTAAGTGTGATGATGATGGTGATGGTGATGGGTTTTGTGTTGCCTTGGGTGAGGAAGGGGAAACACACTCTGAAAGTGGTTATTATTGGCAATATGTTGATGTAATTAGAAAGATAGAAGTAATATGATGTTTTTTTGGATAATAGTATCGCTATTAGCGTTTGGATATTTATGTGATAATGTATAACTAAAGATTAAAACTATGAAAAAATTAAGTAAGGATATAAGAACCTCAAAGGATTTTATGAGGTATTATATAAACGATAAAGGGCAAAAAGTTAAGCCTTATAATCTTGAGCTCAAATCTAATTTCCAGGCAAAACAAGATTGGCTTGGGTACGCTTTATTGTTAAGTATTGGGGTGCTAATAATATCAACAATTATTTTGCTTATGCAACAATTAAAATTATAAATTTGATCAAAATAAAATAAATTTTTCAATAAATTTGGCTACATTCAATTGTACGCTACCCCCCTATTTAGTAGGGGGTTTTTTGTATTTCCAGGCTAAGTCAATTGTACGCTAGGTTTCCTATTTACATAGGGATTTGGGTTTTTGTTCTCTCCCAAATTTTGAGGCTTTTTGGGTTTGCTTTGCCTCTTTGCGTTTTGTAAGTATTAACAATATAATAAAAAATAATTAAAAAAAACTAATTTATTAGGCTTGTATATTAAAATATATATATATTGCAACCAATTAGAAAGGCAAAACGCCACACTAAAAAACAAAAATTATCAAAATGAAGAATTTAGTAAAAACATCATCACAAACGAAAGGCGAAAAAATCGCAAACCAAATTTTTAATATTATAGCCTTTGTTCCTATTATATTATTTGCCTACTATATAGGGGCACAATTAACAAAATTATTTTAATAAACTAACTAAAAAAAATTATCACTATGAAAAAAGTATTTAGTACATCAAGCGAGGTTATGCACTTATTCGCTAACAAAAACCAAGACAACGCCACAAATCAAACTAGAAACGCCTTTTTTGAGAGAACCTCTCTCTATTCTTATGGTTATCACTACAAATTGGCTTTGCATCTTGAAGGAGGGGCAATTTTAATAAATGATGGAGGCTATTCGCCAACTACATCAAAGCATATAGGCGAAATATCACAAGCCTCAAGGCACAAAAAACAATTTTATAGCGAAAGTATTTTTATATCTAATGTATTGCGACAAATAGAGAATTTATTAACTAAATTACCAAGGGCAACGAAAAGGAAACTAGAGTATATCGCAACAATAAAAAGCCTCTTTAATGATTTTCAAGCGTTCCAACAATACGCAAAAGAAAATAAAATTGAATTTATAAAATGGAGTGGGGGCGACTTAGTGAAGGCACAAATAGACAAGAGGAGCAAAGATTATAAAAGGCTTTTATTTATTGCTAAAAATATGCAAAACTTAGATATTTTAGAAAGTGAGGTATTAGAGGCAAAGCAAAGAAAAGATAAAAAAGAGGCTACAAAACAAAAACAAAGTATAAAATCATATAGAGAGGGGAAAAGTGATTTTGTGAGGCTTGATTTTGATTTATTAGATTTACGATATAATCAAAATAATAAAGATTTTGAGGGGCAAAATGGCTATTACATCCACACTAGCCAAAATGTAAAATTAAGCCTTAAAGATGGGCAAAAAATCATCTCTAGCCTTGAGGCTTTGCAATATAATGAAGAGGCAATCAATGAAAATCTAAAGGGGGCTAAAATTGGCTATTACACACTTAACAAGGCACAAAATAAGGCTTTATATATTGGTTGTCATTCTATAAAGTTTGAAGAGGTAAAACGCCTTAAAAAGCAAATCAACAAATTAAACTAAATTAACTAAATTAACTTAAAATTACAACTATGCAAAATCAAAAAAATGAAGGGGGGCAAATGTTCAAAGTAGAGTATAAAATGCTATACAATAGGGATAAAATGAACCCAACGCCACAAAATAGGATAGAAAAAACTAAGGAATTTTTAAGCATAAACCACACTAACAAACTACCTTATTTCGTATCTATTGGATTTGTAGGGGGTGAATGTGTGGAAGATGTGAACGCCTCATTTAATGTAGTGATATACATTGAAGGGCTAAAGGCTAGGCACGATTTAAACGCTTATATTTTGGATTGTTGGAAGGGGGCAAAAGTTTACATCTTTGAAAATGATAGCATCCCTACACTATTACAAGGCTAACATATAAAGCCTTTGCACTACTTAAAGCCTCCTTATTAAAGGGGGCTTTTTTTATGGGCTTATATAAGGGGCTTATATAATAAGGCTTATATAGGGGCTTATATAAGGGGCTTATAAGGGGGGTTATATATAGGGGGCACTATATAGGGGCACTATATAGGGGCACTATATAAGGGGGCTTATATTAGGGCACTTATTAAGGGGCTTATATTAGGGCTTATATAAGGGGTTATATATACGCTTATATCTTGGCTATATATACGCTTATATCTTGGCTATTTATGGGCTTATTAAGGGGCTTATATAGGGGCTAAAATTTGGCTAAATTTGGGCAATCACTAGAGAAGATCAGAATTTGAGCTCAATCCTGGCGACATATAAAAGGGGTTATATTGGGGCTTATAATAAGGCTTATATATTGGCTTATATATTGGCTTATATTGGGCGTTATTTGGGGGGGTTGTGTGTGTGTGTGTGTGGGCTTTGTGTGTGTGTATTGCTTACTTAAATGCAAACTCTTTTACACTAATGGGCGTTAATATTGGCACACAATAAGACAACGAAAGGCTACAAATTGAGGCAATAACAAGGCTATAAAATGGGCACTTTGTCAAGCATCAAGCCACAAAATCAACGAAAAAAAATAAATAATTTATATAAATTTGCTTAATTGAGGGGCGAAATTTAAATATATAACCTCCTGAAAATAAAAAAAATAATTAAAATGTTTGCGTAATTAGGGGGGGTTTTAGGGGTAGTCCAATATTCATACTAGATTTAGCCAATTTAGAGTTTTATTACACCAACTGCATAATATGTATTTTAGTTCCAAATTATTTCAATAAGTTTTATTTATATTGTGCATAAATAATGTAACTTTACAAAATGAACAAAAGGGATAAAGGAAGAGCAATTAAGAGGGCTGCCAAGTTGGAGCAGAAAGAGGAGGATGATAAGACTATTAGAAAGGTTGTTTCAAAATATAATCCAAGCGATTTGAATTTAGACAAGAGTTCTGGAAAGGCTACAAGTTTGGTGAGTTATAAAAGAACAACTGAGGTTGTGAAGTTAATTTTAAGAGGTATAAGATATACTGATATAATGGAGTATTGTGAGGCTCATTGGGGGATTAAGAAAAGGATGGCAAGTATCTATTATAAGAAGGCTTTAGAAACTTTTGCTGATCAGTTTGCTGAGGAGAGGGAATATGAAATTGACAAGCATCAGATTATGTTGCAAGATTTATATAGTCAAGGTTACAAGGCAGGAGATTTGAATATATGTAGATTATTACTACAGGATATTGCAAAGATGAAGGGAATTGTTGTAGATAGGGTTGATGTTACTAGTGGTGGGGAGGGGTTTGTGTTTAACTATAAATCACCTTCCGAGTAAACACTATTAGCCCCCTTAATAGCACTTAGCTGTTCTCTGCTTAACTTCGTTTTCGCATTTTCCAGCAAAGAAGTAATACCTTTTAAAGAAGTAAAACTTTGAGGTACGAATATAATGAAAATAAATGATATAGTTTGGAAACAATAAGAATAAATAAAACATAAAATAAAATGGCAAAATTTGATGGTATGACTTGCATAATGTATGCAATATTAGTAGAGAGTGGTAGTAGTGGATTACAAGCTGAAGAGAAGGAGAGGAGTAGGCTTGTATCTAAAGATAAAGACAATGTTCTTAAATCTGTAAGGTTAGGCACTACATCAGAGGTTTCTGAAATAAATGAAAAAGAAGTAGTGTCTAAAGATATAAATGCCGATGTGCATCTTTCTAATCCAAGAATAGTAAAGGAATATATCACTGAACCTATCTTTGATTTATTTATGGATAGGATTAGTACAGGGTTTGCTCCTAATGAAACATTATCAATAGGTATTTGCCAAAATATTTCATTGAGTGAAATTAAACAACTAGAATCAAATTGGAGTGATGGTACTAGTACAAATTTTAGTGATGATTGTAGGGTTTCTGCTGAACATGGCAGGCCAGGTAGAGCTGGGATGACTACAATTAGTCTTTATAGCGCAGTTGATGCTATAAACAAAGCAGATGTGATTGGAGATAGTACATTCCAACTTGGCAGTTTAGATTCAGGCACTGGAAGTCCTGGTTGTGCTGAAGATTACGATTCCATATTAACACTGATAAATAATTTAGCCAATGTAACTAACCACCCAGAAGGTATAACAACTGAAAAATGGTCTGCCTTACTTCGTAATGCACATACAATTAATTGTGGATAATAAATAAATAAATATGAAAAAATTAAAAGAATTTTTTAAATCAGACTTAAAAACTAAAAACGCAGGAATTATAGAATATGTATTTGCTATAGTGGCAGTATTCTGTGTATTGCCAAGTGCAATAATTTATCTTTTATTAACATTCTTAATTGTAAGCCCAGTAAAAGGATTAGTTAAGAAGGTTTGGAAATAGATTTTAAACCAACACCAAAACAAGATAAAGCCTGGCAATACCTACATGACAATGAAACTAGTGAGGTTTTATTTGGAGGAAGTGCTGGGGGAGGGAAATCATATTTTGGAGCAGCATGGTTGTTGTATTCTTGTCTAAGATATCCTGGAACAAGGTGGCTTATGGGAAGGGCGGTACTAAAAACATTGAAAGAAACAACATTAAACTCTTTCTTTATGGTTTGCTCCGACTGGGGAGTTAAAAAAGGAGAGATTTATAAATTTAATGCTCAAAGTAATGTTATAGAGTTTACAAATGGTAGCACCATTCTTTTAAAAGACTTATACCAATATCCAGCAGATCCAAACTTTGATTCACTTGGATCTTTAGAGATTTCTGGAGCCTTTATAGATGAAGTTAATCAGTGTACAGAAAAAGCAAAGAATGTTGTGGCATCAAGGATTCGTTATATGCTTTCTCAATATGAACTTCGCCCAAAGGTGCTTATGTCGTGTAATCCAGCAAAAAATTGGGTGTATGATTTTTATAAACAAGATAGAGATGGTACTTTGGCTACTCATAAGAAGTTTGTGAAGGCTAAACTTGCAGACAATCCTCATATATCTGAATTTTATGAAGAACAACTAAAGAAACTTGATCCTGTATCAAGAGAAAGGTTATTGCATGGTAATTGGGAATATGATTCAGGGGAAGATAGGCTTTTTGATTACGAGGCTATATTAGATATGTTTACTAACTCATCTGTGTCTAATGAAGGAGAAAAGTATCTATCTTGTGATGTTGCCTTACTTGGAAGTGATAAATTAGTCATTTGTATATGGGAAGGCATGATTGTCAAGGAAATAATAACAAAAGACAAGACATCTGCTGATAATGTGGAGAAACTGATAAGAAACCTAGCAGATATACACAAAATACCACAAAAAAACATTATAATAGATAGTGATGGAGTAGGGCAATATCTCTCTCATTACATGAAAGGAGTCCAACCTTTCGTAAATAACGCTAAAGCACTAGATAAAGAGAATTATCAAAACTTAAAGACACAATGCTTTTATAAACTAGCAGAACAGATAAATGTAGGTAATATATGGATAAAGTGTAATGATATTGATCTTAGGAATAAGATAATTGAAGAGTTAGAGGTTATTAGGAGAAAGAATATGGATAGTGATATGAAGTTGGCGATTTTATCAAAAAAAGAGATGAAAGCTGTTTTAGGACATTCTCCTGATTATGCTGATGCTCTTATGATGAGGATGAGGTATATGTTTAAAGGTAATAGAAAGATATTAGCTTACAGATAAAAAAACTAACTTTTTGTTCCATATATTTCCATTTAATTTTCTTTATATTGCTTGATGGGAAAAGATGTTGAAATTTATTGCTTAAACAAGAGGCACTCAAAGATAGTTTGCGGCTTTTTAGTGGAGCTTGAAGATATTATAAATGATGCTACACATTATGATGAAGATTTTGAAGGATATAAGAAAGTAATGGATAAATTTATAACTTTTCATAATAATTTAGGTATATATGCCATTCTTGGTGAAGTTGATTATGAAAATTGGTATCTATCTCTACCAAATAATGTATATTGGGCAACAATAGGATATTTTGCATCAGTTCAAGTTACTGAGGGTGAAGATTTAGATAAATTTAAAGAAAAAGTGTTCTCTTTAATATCTATTACTCTAAAAAAATTAGATAGAAGTTTAATAGCACAATCTTGGACAGAAAGTGAAGAAAAAATACATTTGAATTAATGGAAGAATATATTATTAAAGAAAATAAGTTAAGCATACCATCTTCATGGGAAGATTGTAGTTTTGATAAGTTTTTAAGATTCGCAAACCTATTAGAAGGTATATCAGCTAAAGAAGAGTCAGAACCTAAAACAGAGGTTGAAGAATGGGAGGCAACTCTTCAGGACTTAAAAGATAATACTAAAATATTGTCTTTTTGGTTACAACTAACAGAGTCAGAAGTGAGTCTTATTGATTTAGATGTTGCAAACGATATAATGAAAACATTAAGTTTCTTAAATGAACATTATACTCCAATTAATATAGATTCATTCTCTATAGGAGATGAAAAGTTTATTCTTCCTGAAAACTTTATGAAACAATCATCTTTTGGTAGATATGTTGAGGCAGAACAACTAGAACTACAATCTAATATGTTAGATAAAGGAAAGATGGAGATTTTGCCAAGACAAATAGCTATTCTTTGTAAAAAGGAGGGGGAAGTTGAAAAGCTAGATGATGATTTAATAGACAAAAGAGCTAAACAATTTGAAAAATTAGATATGGCAACCATTTGGGATGTAGGTTTTTTTTTGAGCAAGTTAGAGCAGAAGTTGATGTTAAGTTTCCTAACCTCTCAGGTGAAGGAGGAGATCCAAAGGCCCGAATTGCAACAAGAGGAACAATAGATGGTTATGGTTGGTTAAACTCTGTATATGATATTTCTAAGGATGGAATTTTCACGAAAGACAACCTTAGCGCAGTAGAAAGTGTATTAATAACTAATTTATATGAAATATTAACATATTTATCTTGGAAATCAGCTTGTAATAGTTATGAGCATAAATTACATGATATAAACAAAAAAACAAACACATAAAATGTCCACATACAACACTACATATAATTTAACAAGTCTAATGACTGACTTTAAGTCTTGTGCTACAGCTGCTGGTTTTTGTACTTTTAAATTTGGTAAAGCAACCACTATAAATTTTGATCACAATATTTGTTATGATTTACTAAATGTTGATTATCCAACAACTACTATTGCAGAGGGGATTGATGAGGTATATACATTTAAGATGGTGTTAGCCCGTCCAGTAAACTTAGGTAGCACTCAAGGGATTCAATTATTTGATGATGATGTCGTTCAGATAATGTCAGAGCTTGAAATAAAAATGTGGAATATGCTAGGATGCCTTGCTCTTGGTATTAGTGGAGGGGGTAACTGTAAAGCACACATACCTAAACATAAAATACAAATAATAAGAGATAAGGGGACTTTTAACGATAACCTAGTAACACTAACTGTTCAATTTGATGCTATAGCGAATATTGCAGCAACCGTAGAACCTTGTGGTGGTGGTAGTCAAGGGGGTGATGAGTGTGATGCACCTTGCCAAGATTACTTTGGTTCTTGTGGATGTACTGATCCTCTAGCAATTAATTATGATTCTTCAGCTGGGGTTGATGATGGAACTTGTTGTTATGGAGCAGGAGAATCTCCATGTGTTGATGAAGATCCCCCATTCCCTCCAGTATTCCCTGCTAACCAAACTTCAAATCCTTCCTAATGGCAATAACTAATATACAAATGTTATTGAATAGGTCAGGGATGATTGCCAAACGAGTAGCCAAAAAGCAATTAGCTAAATCAAGGAATGGTATGTTGCCAATGGACACTTGGGGAACTCTTAGTGAAAGCCTTGAGTTTAAGATAAAAGTAGAGGGGATGATTGCTCTTTTAACATTAGAAGGAGTAGATTATGGTTTTATTCTTGACAAAGGAATTAAGAAAAGAAACAAAATACCTTATACTAGAGGTTCACAGTCTAAAAAACCAAGTGCATATATTCATGGTTTAGCTCTTTGGGCAGCAAAAAAATTCTATAGTGGTAATTACAAGGCAGGATTAAGAGCAGCCTTCGCTATAGCTAATAAACAAAAACAAGACTCTTCTGCTCCATCTAATAAAGGTTGGGTAGAAGAAGTTAAAAATAAAATAGACAATAAAATAAACACAGCACTAGCTACAGATACAATAAGGGCTATCAACATGGATGTTGAGTCTATACTAAACAGAAAAATACCTTAATTATGGCAGCTCCCGGATCAATAAGTTTTACAAAAGATTTACACAGAAGGTTTTATACTGCATATCGCCCTATAATATTACAAGCATATATCAATGATTCTGATGTTGCTTATGTAAGAGGGCAACTTTTCGTTCAAACAGCACCTGGAAGTAGTTTTGTTAGCACAGGAGTTTTAATAAATGCTTATGAAGAACCTTCTCATCCAAATAGATATAGCATGAATATAATGGAGTATTGCAGGGCTTATATTTCATCAGGATTGTGTCCTTTATTTAGTTGGAATGGTTTTATAGTTACTCCATCTTATACTGAGTCAGCAAGATTTTATGTAAAGTGTTGGCCAGTAAGATATAGCAATACAGCTGTAGGACAACTTGTAGATGATTATAATAGTGAGGTAGATAGTAAGACAACTGTTGTAATTGCAGCTAATACGAATGAATCAACATCTACCGAGAGTAATGGGCTATTCCTACATTTAGATAAATATGTTTTAGGGCAAAATGGAACAGTTAATACAAATCACGCAGTAAAACCATTAACAAATACACCTTTTTTATCTCCCCCAGCAACACTTGAATCACAAGAGCAAGGTGGGTGGAATGGAATGAAAACAGCTATGAATGATCCCAATCCAAATGGGTGGGGTATTGGTATTGATATGAAAGATCACTGGGGACCTTCTTTTTATTATCTCAATGGAGTGGATAAACCTGACACAAATTATTGTTTTGTTATAACTAGAGATTTTAATGGAGAATTAGCTAATATGAGTATGTTTGAAGTTTCTTATGATATAAATACAGCAAGTGATATGCAAAGGTTATTAATGCACCCTGTAGCCTTAGAGAATTTTATTTCAATGCAAACAGGAAGTGCCTTTAATGGGATTATAGATAATAATGGTAATTTAATAGCATCAGGAGTTATAATTACTATGCTGAATAATCCTAATTGGAGTGGAACGGGTACTAATAATTATTGGGGAACTACAGACGGTAGTGGAAGTGGAAATTTCTTTAGATGGCAAGGAGTTAATTATTCTGATTATAAAAATGGAATAGGAACTTGTAAATTAGATGATAGAGTTAGATTGCACTGGAAAAATTCTTTAGGAGGATATGATTGGTTTAATTTTTTTGGAACTCAAAATAAAGCCGTTAAGGTGAGTGGAACAAGATACGAGAAGTTTAATGAATATGGATTTAGAGGACTTGCGGGTAATACAGAATTATGGACAAAAAGAGAAGATGAGTTTACTGTTATGTCTCAACCTTTAAATAAATTAACAGCTATATGGTTAGAAGAATTAATAGTAAGCTCAAAAATTTGGTTAGAGATTACGATTGTAGATATGCCAGGAAGAGGACAACAAAATCAATTAATACCAGTAAATATGGTTCCAGGTTCTTATCAAGTTTTCAATTCAGAGGATAATATGCACTTTATAGAAATAAAATATACTTTAGCTAACGCAAGAACACAACAAAGAGGATAATGGCATTTAACATACACCCATATACAACAGTAATAGAGATAGCTGAGATAGCAGGGCAAGAAGAACAGTTCTATCAAATAGTAGTAGGATATAATGATATAACTACTTTTGAAGGTTGTACAGATGTAGGTAATAAAAGGATTAATTGTGCAGATGATCAAAAATCAAATTGGAGTGGAGATAGTTATTCAGATATAACTAGTCATGGTACTTCAACAGGATGTGATACACCAGATTACCTTCCTTATCATCCAGGAGGTAATAAGATTTTTAAAATGAGGATGGTAGCTAGTAGCTTTGTTGGAAATTTAAATTCAGGATTTCACGCAGAAGAGGTAGATACAGATGAGATATATAGATATGGACAAAGTGTGCATGGTAATGATAATTTAGGCTGGAAAACAGTCAAGTTCAAAGAAAAATGTGAAAGTTATGTATCGCAGGCTAATCCAAGTGATATGTATGATTTAAGCACTAATAAATTTACAAATACAGCAGGTGATGGATTAAAGGTGGCGGTTAATATGGATATTTATGTTAATGCAGTTTCAGCGGGACCTCACAATACTAATTCATTATCTGTTGCTTTAAGTCTTAAGCATAGAAGAGCAACTGATGGAAAGATTACTAGATACCAAAAATATAGTTGGGGAAGTGGTCCTCGTATGCCTTCTATTGGTTCTGCTGATGCAAATGATAAGTGTGCTATTAATTGTTACCTTAATACTCAAAATTATGGTGGGTTTGGATTTAATGATAGTAATGGTACTGCAAGTTATGGAAATTCTTATCCTTCAAGTAATCCACCTAAATCTAAATCTACCACTAATAGTACAGTTTGGATGGGGATGGGAGATACTTTAGAGGTTCAAATTAGGATGGGAACGAATGATGGAGCAATGACTCCAGATGGACTTAGTTATGGTACTGTTGATAATACTGATGATGCTACAAAACTATGTGATGGAGGGTTTCCAAGTCCTCCAGGTTTAGGTTTAAGTCAAACAAGTAATTGTATGACAGGAATGGGTACTAATGTATATTGGAATTTAAATTTTGATGGAGTAACTCAAGTTGCAGGAAGTATTCCTTCATTTTGTACACACGATTCCACTAAATATGTAAGTTCATCTCATCCTACTGGAACTGATATGGGGGTTTATACTGGACTTTCTCATGGACAACCATGGATCCCTCTACATGAGGATTGTGATTGTCATACAGCAGGTTCTTCACTTTATTTTAAAAAACACAACCAACCAGGTCCATCTGCTAGTGATGCCAATAAAAAGCAATCCAATATAATTTTTGACATTATAAATCATAGTTATGTAGGAGATTCTTGGGATAATTGGGATTATCTTTTACTTAAGGGAGATGGATCAGACTCTTATCCTAGTTCTTTGAGTAATTTAGTTCCAGATTGGCACTCTGGATTAGGGCAAGTTGATGCTTATAATTGGTATATTTCTAAATATCAACATTCATCAAACTGGGATAGTAGTGGAGTGGGATTCAAATTTGCATTAGATAGAGATGATAGAGACACAATACTATCTTATGAAGATGAACATGAGGAGGGTAATCATCATGATGTTTATAGTACAGAGGGAGGTTTAGGAATGAGACATTCTGAATTTTTTAAGTTAGGATATGATTGTTATGAATTAACAGTGAAAGTTTCTAGTATAACAAATTGTATATTAAAGATACATGAAGGAACTGCCAGTGATCCTGCATTAACACCAACAAATCCAACTTCTATATCTTCACCAGGAGAATATGTATTTTGTTTAGCAGCATTAGCTAGAACAGGAATGTGGACAGAATGTGGTGGTTGGACAATAGATGGTACTCAAAATTATTCTTGTAGCCAAGATGGTGTAGTTATGCACGATCCACTTGGAGGTAATGGTAATGGGCAATGGTTTTCACATTTTGGAGCAGGAGGTATTAAAATATTAACAGCAGAACCTACTGGAACTTCTGGTACACACGAATGTTTAATAGATGATATAATTATCAAAAAGATGCAACCAGAAATATCAACTGTTTCTGAACCTATATATGGAGGTAATTACACTTATGAAATACCTCTTTATGATTGGCAACAGTTAGATGTTCTTGAAAGTGCAAAAGTTCCTTTATCATTAACTTTTTCAGTTGGAGATTTAAAGGATATAACTAAAAGGACAGCAGGATTCTCTAAAACATTTAACCTACCAGCTAGTGCTCATAACGAAACTGTGTTAAACAATATGTTAGCAGTTGGAGCAGAAAGACAAAAGATTGGATGGAAAAAGGGTAGGATAAAAGCAAATGGAATTGTTGTTTTTAATGGTTTAATGAGAATAGAGCAAGGAGTTACAGGCAAGGGTGGTTTTTATAAATGCCATATAATTGAAGATACTATAGATTGGGCGAAAGCAATTGGAGATAAAGAATTATGTGATATAAACATATTACAACCTGATCCTCAACCAAAAGACAGAGAGCAAATTATTCAAAGTTGGTCTCAACACAAACCTTATAATTTTGATAGAGCAGGAGCAATGGGTAGTGGTGTTAAATATGCTGAAGATTATTTTTGGGGAGTAGCAAGTTATGGTGCTTGGCACAGAAAAAGTCTAGGAATAGATCATAAGCATGATACTTATGACTTTCATCCAGTTATCTTTTGTAGAAGAATGGTGATAAAAATATTTGAACAATCTGGTTATAGTTTGTCTAGTAAGTTTTGGGATAGCGTAACAGCATCTCTTTTGTGCCATCCTTTTGGTTCAGGGGAAGATTACTACTCAACTGATCCTATGTCAGCTTTAGGTGGAAGTGGAAGTGCTCTTGGACAAGCAAAACATCCAGGAGGAGCTTGTGCAGGTAATTATAGTAGTGGAGGTATGATACCAGCAGGAGGTTCTGATAGAACCTGGTACCCAGTATTAAATGTTGTTAGTGATATTGACAATAATATAACAGGAACAAGTGCTAATAAATATGGAGGAGCATCTAATAAGGGATATGTTGTACCTTTCGCTGGAGAGTATGATATTACTGTAAAATATACATTACATAATAGTAATTCTTGGTGGCAAACTAATTTTGGATCAGACTCTAGGATTACAGGTTATTTATTGAAAAATGGTGTATCTATGGGTTCTACTTTTACAAGTACATATTGGGGTAGTGGAACTTTCACAACTTATGTTGATTCAGGACTAAGAAATCTTAATGCTAATGATATAATAAGTTTTAAGGTTGTAGGAGAATCTCACTCTAACACTTATGATTGTTGGCAAGATTGTGAGAATATTAATGTTTTAATTTTCCCTACTTTCTCAACTTCACCCCCACCACAACTTGTAGAGTTTAGTAAAATCGTTGCTTGTGGAACTAAGCAAATAGATTACTTACATGGATTGACAAAAATGTTTAATTTACAATGGACGGCAGATGAGCAATCCAAAACTGTATATTGTGAGCCGTATGATGATTTTTTCGGCTCAGGTAAACAACTAAATTGGACAGATAGGCTAGATAAAACATCTTGGACTGATAAATTTATAGTTGAGGAATTAGCTAAAAAAGTTAGTTTTGAATATGCAGAAGATTCAGGTGATGTGGGAATGAATGGTGTTCAAGCATGGAGGGATGCTAATGGTTATAATATATATAAATCCCATTTGCAAGAGCACGAAGAGAAATTTAGAAAAGAAGAGTTAAAATTAGGAACAGAATTTTTTGCAAGAACATTAAAGTTTAATGCTTATGGAACGCAATCTAATCCAGGAGTACACTCGCCTACTCATCCCTATGCTCCAAATGGAATTGGATGGGGAGATATGGCTTGGAAAAATAGTACAGGTTCTAATTCAGATAGTCCTTGTATGCCTATTATTTGGATGGAAGAAGGAGGGCACATGAATGGTAGTAGTGGACATAGACCTCCTTTTGTAGAATATCCGCAATGTGATATGCGTATATTGAATTATTATAGTCTTTTAAATGGTAGAAGGATAGATGGAAGTGGGAATCAGTCTGACTTTAGTGTTACGGGATGTACTAATTGGGTTTTTTATGAAACTAATAATGAGACTTTAGATCACTTCCCTCACATGAATTGGATAGATGACTATAAGAATGGTGTTGGAGAAGATCCGTATAATCTTTCTTGGGGAGACTACACAACACAAGGTATTACTAGTAAAGGGTTGTATCAGAAATATTGGCATACAGCTTATCAGAAAATGAATGGAGGAGCAGCATTAAGAACTTGTAAAATGGCTTTAACTCCAAATGATATAGCAGGTTTTGATTATAGGGATTTAATAGTGCTAACAATTGATGATGTTCCTACATATTGGACTGTAAATAAAATAAAAGACTACAAGCCTAACCAAGAAGTTTTAACTACAGTTGAATTAATTGAATGGAAAAATGCAAATGATTTTGCTAAGAGAAGAACTCCAAGAGAAGATGAGGCAAATCAAGGTTTAACTAAAATACATCAATTGCCAATTAAAGTAAATGTTGGTGTTAATAAATCATCATACAAAGCCCTACAAAAAACTAATTTAGGAGGAGTTTCTCTTGAAAATGATTCTGGTAACATATCTACAGGTGGTGGGATTGCTTTAGGACATGGAGTAGTTGCAAATAGTAGGCAAACTGTTTTAGGAAACTTTAATAGTCCAAATAGTTCTGCTATTTTCCAGGTAGGTTCTGGTTCAGGAAATAAACAAAGAAATACTGCTTTTGAAATAACTAATGAGGGTGAAGTCCAAATACATGGAGGTAATTTAGTTGTTCAAGAAACAGATGGAACGATACACGAAATTGTTTATGATGAGGAGGTAATAAACATTGAAAATGAAATAGAAAAAAATGTAAAAAAAGTTTATCTATCTAAAACAATTACTAGTGATAAAGCAAAAGGTGTAACATCCCAAACACGAAATTCAGAAGGTTCTGGTGGGGGATATTAAAAATAAAATAAAAAATGGCAACAACATTATATAGTTTTCAGGCAGATTTAACTCAATTATTAAAATTAAATAGTCAGTTAGAAAGAGCAAATATAAATTTAAAAAAACTTAAAGCAAATACTTTAGCATACTCTGCACAAGCTAAAAAAGTAGCTGTAATGGGTTCTACAATGAAAAAGAATACAGCAGCACTAAGAGGGGCTAATGTTTCAGCTAAGGCATTAAATCGCACAGGTGGTAGAATGGTTGCTATTTTTCGTTCTGCAAGTATTGCTATTGTTTCTGCATTTGCCTTTAGAGCTATACTTGGAGGCTTAAGAGGGATTATTACCTCTTTTGCTAACTTTGAATCTCAAATGGCTGCCGTTAAGGCAATATCTGGAGCAACAGATGCAGAGTTTAAGAAATTAAATGATAGTGCTTTGGAACTAGGTAAAACAACAGTTTTTACAGCTAAACAAGTTGGGCAATTACAAGAAGAGTATGCTAGGCTTGGTTTTACAGCTGATGAAATAGTTGCTGCACAAACAGGAACAATAATGTTGGCTGCCGCTACAGGAGAATCATTAAAGTCATCTGCTGAAACATCAGGTTCTGTGATAAGAGCTTTTGGTTTAGATGCAAGAGATACAACAAGAGTTGTAGATATAATGGGAGAATCATTTACAAGTTCTGCTTTAAACCTCAATAGATTTAGAGAGTCTATGAAGTTTGTAGCTCCAGTTGCTAAAGCTGCTGGATTTACTCTTGAAGAAACATCTGCTATGTTAGCCAAACTTGCAGACAATGGACTACATGGCTCTATAGCGGGTAATGCTTTAAAGAATATAATGTTAAGATTGGGTGATGCCAACTCTTCATTAAATAAAAAACTAGGTAAAACAGTACAAGGATTACCTCAATTTATTGAGGCACTAAGAGGTATGAAAGATGAGTCTTTTGGATTAACAGAGGCGGTACAGTTATTAGACAAGCGTTCTGCTCCTGCCTTTCTAGCACTTATAGGAAATATAGATGGATTGGGAGAGCAATTAGAAACATTAAATAATGCAGAGGGGGCTGTTTCAAAAATGTCTAAAATAAGATTAGATACTCTTGAAGGAGATTTTACATTATTAAAGTCAGCAACAGAAGGGTTAGGAGTGGCTATTGGTTCGGTTTTTGAAAACTCACTTAGACAATCAATATTTTCCGTTACTGAGTGGACACAAAAAATAGCTAATAGTGAGGCAGTAATGAGTGGATTAAAAACATCATTTGTAATTATATCAAATGTATTGAAAGCTCTTTTAATAAGATTTGCTCTTATGAAACTAGCATCACTACAACTTACTTTTAGTATGTCAGGATTATGGAAGGGGGTTAGACTTTTAGGTATTAGTATGAGAGGATTGGCTACTGGTACTATGACTGCCTCAACAGCTATGAAAGGATTTAGAGCAGCTTTAGCAAGTACAGGAGTTGGAGTTCTTGTCGTTGCATTAGGATCTCTTGTGGGATATATGATGTCATTAGGAGAGGAAACAAGTTCAACAGTTCATCAAATGGACAGACTACACATTTCTTTTGAGAAAGACCTTAGAAAAGTTACAGAATTAAATGTTGAAAATACTGAAAGAGTAGGTTTATTAAGAAAATTGAATCAGGATTATCCAGAATTAATTGGTAATATTGATTTAGAAACTGCTAGTAATACCCAGTTGCTAGAAGTGTTAGAAGTGATTAATAATACAAGAGCAGAAAGAACTCTTATCGCAGATAAAAAAGTATTAATTGATAAGATTTATGAAGAGGCTGCTGGTGAGGCTTTTAGTCATCAAGCAACTTTATTGAGGTTACAGACATCAAAAGAACTTGGTAATCTTAAGGCTTACGATTTAATGCTTACAAATAAAGCTATAAAAGGTCAAGAGAGATTAATAAAAGCCATAATGGATGATGCTAAAAAACAAGAAAGAGCTATCCTTAAAGATATAAAAGTTTATATGGCTATGATAGAAAGAAAGAAAAAAGCAAATGGCACTTGGAGAAGTCTTGATACAAAAGCAGAGGAAACATACAGGATGGATTTAAGAAAGGGTTATCTTAAAGACTTAGAAGATTTTAGGGCTATATCAGATAAACTTGAAAAAGATAAAAGAGGAGTAGCAAATAAAGATAAAATTAGACTTACAAATTTGGCTATTGCAAAACAAAAGAAAGAAATTTCTGACACAAAAGCAGAGAAACATGGCTTAGAACAAAAAATAAAATACCACGCAATAAAAATTAAAATTGGGATAGGAACAGATGCACAAATTGCAGCAACAGGAAGAAAGATGGTTGCGTTTAAAAAGACTTTAAAGGCTGGGGAAGAACAAGATTTAAAGAAAGCAAAAGATCTTAATTTAATAGGTATTAAAGTTACAGAATTAAGAACTAAAATAGTAAACCTTAGTGCCTCTCTAATAAAGAGTGGCAAGGCTAGTGAACAGGGTGCTTTAGGAGTTCATAGATTACAGACAACAAAAAATAGAATAAAAGAACTTTTAGATTTAAAGGTAGAGGCTATAACAGATGTAGAGGAAAGAGAAAGAAGAGCAGTAGAAGTAGGATTTGAAAAACAAGAAATAAAGTACCATAAAGAGAAAGAATTAATTAAAGCTAATCTTGGTACTATAGCAGATTATATTAGTGGTAACGCTGCAAATCAAGATGCACTTAATGAAGAATTTATTAAGAAAAATAAACAAAAGTATGATGTATTAAAGAATTTAGATTCTGATGGTTGGGATGCTTTAAACGAAAGTACAGAGGCAGGTATTCGCCTAAGAAACCAAGCTCTTGCAGATATGAGGGCTGAAGAGATAGCGAAGGCAATGACAAACAAAGAGGTGCTTGATCAGATTGAAATAGATTCAGAAAGAGCTTTAGCTATTTTAAGGGTAGAACAAAGCGAAAGTAAACTAGGACATCAGAAGGCTGCATTAAAGACAGAGAGAGCTCAATTAAATTCTGGATTTGAAAGTATATTTAGAAATAATAAAGAATATAGAGAGAAATTAGAACTGATGGAATTTACTGCCCTAGCAAATAATCAGGAAAATGTAGATTTAGGAGTTATAACAGAGGCAGAGGGTGCTGCTAATAAATTAGCTATTAATAAAGAACTTGCTGATGAACTAAATAAACTTGAAGATCAAAGGTTAGCAAAAATAAAAGAGGTTTACGGGCAAATATCCCAATCTATAATGGAAATTTCTTCTAATATGGCAGCTGTTGAGTCAGAAAGAGTTGAAAATGATGCAGAAAGAGCATCAACAATAGAGCAAGATAAGTTTGATAGACAACTTCAAATAGCAGAGAAGGCAGGTAAAGATACTGAGGGGATGAAGAAAAAGCATGATATTAAAATGAAGGCTATTGAAGAGCAAAAAAACAATGACCTTAGAGAGATTGCAAGAAAGCAATTTATGTTGAAAAAAACAAATGATTTAATTATGGCAACTATCAATGGTGCTTTAGCTATTACTAAGGTTACAGCACAAACAGGTATTGGTGCTATAGCTGCTGTGCCTATAACAGCTGCTTTGGTTGGTGCTCAAATAGGTGCTATAGCAAGTAGGCAATTTGTAGGACAGCAAGGAGGTATAACACCAGGAGTAACATCTGAAGGTAGTTTAGATAAATTTGCTAGTGGAGGGATGGTTAAAGGTCCAAGTCATAAAAATGGAGGTGTTAAGTTTGCTAGTGGAGGAAGAGTTGTTGAACTAGAGGGTGGTGAGGCTGTAATCAACAAAAGAAGTACCAAGATGTTTAAGCCTATGCTTTCTAAAATGAACTCACATAATGGATATGGAAAGAAATTTGCAGAGGGTGGATTAACACCTGGTATGCGTTCAACAATGGATTCAGCTAAAGATAATTGGACTGCAAATGATATTGCTGGATTAATTAGTGGATCTATAAACAATCAACAGGTTTTTGTAACAGAGTCAGATATATCTTCCTCACAATCAACTGTTGATATAATTGAAGGAAATGCTAGTATTTTTTAATATATTTTATACAAATTTGTAATATGAAAAACTTAATGAGATTATTTTGGCAATTAATTATAGGCAAGGGTGTAAATTTAGCATCTGATAGTTTATATAAAGAAAGAATCAATATATGTAGAGAGGATAAATGTGGAGTATATAAGAACCCAATGAAACTTAAACTTATAGAAAGATGTGGTGATTGCGGATGTTTTCTAAGGGTTAAAAATAGAATTGATGAATCTTATATTCACTGCCCTAAAAACTGGTGGTAATATGGCAAACAGTAAAGAAATAATTGATGAGTTCTTAAGTATAGTTTGGGGTGAGTCTGAAAAAAGGTGGGGAAAAGAATTTACAGTAAAGGATTTAGTGTACCACCTTGTTGAAAATGGAATCATTGCACCAAAAACACTTAGAAACTATATGATGTTTAAAGACTTTGATAAGTTTATTGTTGAAAATGATGGGCACATAGGAAATACTTTTATTGATGTTTCAATAAGACATCACCTTACAGAGAAACAATGTAGAAATATAATATATAAACAAAGATATAAAATTTCTAAAGACTATAATATTCAGAGATTAAAGGATTAATCATTCTTCTTTTTCATATTGCAGAATAGAATAGAACCTTCTTCAGTCCATATTTTCCTAGCAAAAACCGTATGAACATGAGAATCTTCTTCTAAAAGTGCGTCCATTAATCCTTTTAGCAGATTATCTATGTCTGGCTTTTGTTTATGATTTGAATTGAGCATTTCTTTCTTCTTCTTTTTACTCCAAGATTTAGGCATAGGTATATTAAAAACAGCACAAACCTCTTGCCCTAAAATAAAATCATTTTTGTTAGCCCATTTTACTATATCATCCTTATACTCCCAATATTTTAAAACTATAGGGCGTTTCTTCCAAGTATCTGATTTTGTCATTCTAGGCTTGGCTAATCCTTTTTTTGGGTACTTAATCATTTTGTCTCTAGTTTTAATGCCTTGTTAAAAGCAGTTGCTCTTTCCTCTTTAGTTTGCGTTAAAATTTCTAAGTTATAAGAGTCATCATAAACAACTCCAATAACTATTACCTCACCATCTTTCTCAATTTGATCTACAGTATCTTTTAAGTCAGACCTAATGAATAACCCACCTTTAGCGGGACCTTGTGCTTTTAAATCAACAAAAGCTCTAATGTTATCACTAGCATCTTCTATTTGCTTTAAGGCTTTATCTTTAGTTTTTTTTGTCATTTTCTTTTTTTTCTTGTTCTTTTGTTTTTAATATATAGTTATATTTCTCTAAACAATTTCTGTGAACCATAACTCCATCATCTGCTTTCCTATGTCCACAAGAACATCCTGTTAATGGATTCAAACACTGTGGGCATTTTTTCTTCTCAAAATTAGTCATCTTTATTCATTTTATTTTTCATTTTATCCATAATTGACTTTAATTTATCCTCAACATCTCCATGTATAAGCCTTCTGTATGTACCCCAATCTCCTGGCCAAACCTTAATGCCCTCTAATCTTCTTTTTTGCTTTTTATTATCCTCAGCTCTCCTTTTTTTATAATCCTCATAACTCTCGTTTTTTTCTCTTTTCATAGTGCCATATATTTTGTTCTAATTTATTCTTGTCCTCCTTGCCAATTAACCATAATAAAAATCTAATCATTTTCTCTTTGTATTTTTTCTAGTTCAAATTGTAAGTGAGCTATTGCTTTAGAAAGACATTCTACAGGACTATCATGTTTCCTATATGCTCGTAATATGTAAGTTGTGGCAGTTGCACAGTGGTAAGAAAGATTAAAGTTATCACAAACCTTTCTAGCCTCATAGCCATCTTTCCCTTTATAGTAAGAAGGAACTCTATTGTCTGTCAGATTATCTTCTGTACTTGTTGGTGTCCAACCATTTCTACCCTTCACTGTATAATGTTTATTATATTTAGTAATTTGTTTCTCCATATTGTCCTTCTATTTTTATGTTTTTAATTTCAATATTAACTTCCTTTTCATTTTTATTTATCTGCCTAAATATCCTACTCTTAATGTGCTCATATATTTCTTCATCATCTTTTGACAAGGCAAATGTATCTATTGTATCTGTTTTTATTTGAGTTTTAATATAGTTGCCCCTACCTTTATTTCTATATTCAAAATCAACTATCACTCTGTATATCGGCTTTCCCATCTAATTTGTCTAATAATTGTTGAGCTGTATATATTTGTAAGCTATCACTATAGGCTTTATAAATACAAGTAAAGTTTTCATCTTTAATTGTTTTTCCTTTATCCCAAGTCCAAAGTGTTTTGGCATTAGCATCAATTTGTTTTTTTAAAATCCATTTAATACTTTTATAAGCCATTTGACAAAATTAAGATTATTTTTTTAAATTTCATATATTATTTTAACAAGTTATTAATAACTCTTTGTATAACATTTACGGTGATAGTATTACCTAATTGTTTATATCTTTGAGTATCACTCACTCCTGCTGTGAAATTATCTGGAAACCCTTGTAGTCTTTCTGATTCAACACAAGTTAATCTTCTAATGTGCCCTGTGTTTTTGTGTATTCTATTTACACTAGTCGCCTCTGTTAAACAATTCATAACCTCTATGTTATGAGACCTCTCTCCTCCTAGTTCTGAAACTAATGCAGGTGATATGCCATTAACATCATAAACTCTATTTTGTTGGTATGGCTGAACACCTCCCGACTCTTTAGATGGATTTAATTGCTTTACAACTAAACTATCACACTGGTGTGTTGTTATTGAATTAGCGACATCATCTGATCTAATTTCTAACTGCTTTTTTCTCCCATCTTCTCTATCTTTATCTGGATTACTTGTTCTAGGAAAAGTACGCAAAGCACCACTTTTTACCTCAACAGCTTGGTTGCTCCCAGTGTCTAAGCAATATGATGTTCCATCTTCCTTCTCAAGATGTCCTACTCCACCCTTTCCTGTTTTACTACTTCTAGGGTATAAGCTATGAACAATGACTCTATCATCTTTAAAGCAAGGAGTATCTCCTCCAACCTTTAGTGTTTTACAAACTCCATCAGTTTGCATTGGTTTTCTTTCCATAAATTTACTTTTATAGATTCCATCAACCATCTTTTGACTTAAAAAATACTTTTCATCAACACTTTCCTCTAAAATGTCCTTTAGTTTTAGTTTTAAATGAGTTCCAGAAGGAAAGCTAAAATTATTATCCTCATCATCTCTTATGCCAACTATAAATATTCTTTCTCTATTTTGAGGAACACCAAAATCTCTTGTGTTAAGAACCTTATAGTGTATGTGATAACCCAAGTTTTCAAAAGGCATTAAAGAATACTGATTATTTTCTGTTTTAGCAATACAATCTATTATAGTTCTAAAAGTTTTACCATTATCATGACTAAGCAATCCCTTTACATTTTCAGCAATAAAATATCTAGGTTTATGTTCTCTTAAATATCTTAGGGCATCATAGAATAAAGTTCCTCTTGTATCATCAAAGCCACCTCTCCTACCAGCTAAACTAAATGCTTGGCAAGGAAACCCAAAGACTAATAAATCAACAGGAGGTGCTTTTTTCATATCTAAAGCAGTAACATCCTCATACATATTATTAGGAGTAAAATTCTTTAAATATGTTTCTCTTGCATATTTATCTATTTCACAGGCAAATTCTATTTCGTGAGGAATATCTAGGTTTAATAAAGCCTGTTCAGGACTTCCTATTCCACTAAAAAAAGTTCCAACTTTCAACTTAGGAAATGTCATAATCATCATCTTCTTGTGTTGCCATATAGCAAATATGAGCAGCGATTAATATATAAATTGGTAATAATTGTATTAACATATTACAATGTAACGATTATTTTTTGGTAATTCCAAATCTAAATCAAACTTTCTTGACTATCTTGCATATAAGACATATCATCTAAAGGTTCACCTATCTCACTATATCTTCCATTTTGAAGGTTATATTTAAACTGTGATTCACCCAACTCTCCTATATGTCTAAACTTAACCTTTTGAACTAAAACTCTAGTTAATTGTTGTTTAAAGTCTCTATATACAGTTATACCATTATCTACTTGATTGTAAAAATTAGCACTACCTGCTACATCATAAAGGGTTGGAATATCATACATCCCATTATCTTGTTTCTGCATTTTCCTTGGATGTGCTACTAGGAATATATGTATATCGTATTTTTGTTTAAATATTGTGAGCTTAGTCAAGAACTTATTTATAAAATTAGTTTCGTTTTCGCCTCCAATATTAGCATCAATCTTATTATATGGATCAATTATTAAAGCGTTTATACCATACCTTCTAATTAATCCTTTAGCAGCCTCAAGAATAGCATCTATTTTATATACATCTCCATCAGGTCTTATCCAATGGAAGTGTTCAGAAATAAAATTCTTAGCTAAATGCAATTCATTTTTAGTCATTCTATCATACCTAGTTATCTTTCTAAATGATTTACCTATAAGTTTTTCTGCTAATACTGAAAAGTGTAATTGCATAGGATAATGTTCTGGGCTAAACACTCCAAATTTCCAACCATGTTGAGCAGATAATCTCATTGCAAGATGTTCTAAAAAATTACTTTTACCATGAGTAGGTATTCCTGTTATTACAGTTAATTGAGATGAGGCAAAACTAAAAAGATTATCAAATGTATTATGCCCTACAATTGAGCCTCTATTTAAACCATTTTCATACAATAAATCAATATCTACATCAAAGTCATTAACACTCAACACACCTTCTAATGGATAGCTTTGTGCCCTATTAATACAATCTTTAACTACATCTTTATTGTGTTGAATTAACACATCATTTATATCTTTACATCCATCAGGATATGTAACTCTATAACATATATCTCTACCTATTCTTCTTGATAGTTCCTCTTGTAATTTTTGTCCAGGTTCATCATTATCAACAGCAATATATACTTTATCAAGGTTTTCAGGAAAATCTTTAAGGTATTCCATTTTTAAATTACTAGCACCATTAGGTACAGATACGCAGTTTTTATATCCTGCCTCATAGAAAGCTAACTTATCCATTTCGCCCTCAACTATTATAACCTCATTCTTTCCAATCAAATGATCTAACCCATACATAATTCTCTCTGCATCTTTAACTAACTTAAAGTTTTTTGCAGCATCCCTAAATTTTACATTTATTAAACGACTATCTTTATAATAATTGAATTGAATTGTTGTTGCCTCTTTACCTATTTGTGGCATATACTCTTTACCCTCTCCAATTCTATTTTGCATCATTGTATCTGCTGAAATACCTCTATCATAAAACCATTTTATAATTTTTTCAGAATATATAGTATCTACTGTTTTCTCTTTTGGTAAAATAAAAGGTTTCTCCATATAATCTTTTTGTTTTTTTAATCCTCCATTCCAACCACAATTATGACAATTCCAAACACCATCATCTATATTTACTGAAAGACAAGGATCACCTTTCTTTTTCCTATCTTGAGAACACTTAGGGCATTTTGTTTTTTCTTGCCCTGAATTTCTTTTTATTATTATTCCTTGTTCGCTAAATGTCATATATTCTTAATCAAATTAGCGACTCTTTTCCAATCCTCATCCAAGCAAGTATTTCTATTTTTATATAACTCACGCAATGAATTTAAAGCATCATTAACTCTATGTTTCTTTGTTGTATTTGAACTTTTTATTTTTATAGGGAGTCTGTCTGTTAAATCCCATTCTATTACATTCATACCTGTAATAGTACACTTTCTATTTTGAACTTCGTAAATAACCCCTAACTCTCTCAATTCGCTTGTCCTTGAAC
>Ga0209090_10000317_pt1 | contig 29940 bp, 43 predicted proteins | sample ArcticOcean_MG_C_9_FD_187432 | JGI IMG/M metagenome (GOLD analysis project Ga0209090, IMG submission 187432) | Marine microbial communities from western Arctic Ocean - ArcticOcean_MG_CB2_152 (SPAdes) (version 2) | ecosystem: Environmental > Aquatic > Marine > Oceanic | place: Arctic Ocean... | reverse complement strand
CCTTAGCAGGTAATAGTGATTCAGCAGTTCCAACAGAAAAAGCAGTTAAGACATACGTTGATTTAGGAACTAATCCAACAGGTTCTATTATAGCATTTGCAGGTATCACTGCTCCTACAGGTTGGCTTCTTTGTTATGGACAAGCTGTTCTAAGAACAACATACGCAGGCTTATTTACAGTACTAGCAGAAGTATACGGAGTTGGTGACGGATCAACAACTTTTAATATACCAGATTTACGTGGTCGTACTATTGCTGGACAAGACGACATGGGTAGCGTATCAGCTGACAGACTAACAGGCGCTGGCGGAATAGGCGGCATTGATGGTGATGTACTAGGGTCAAGTGGTGGTGCTGAAACGGTAACACTTACTGAATCACAAATACCTGCTCATGAGCATAGTTACAACTACTCACCAGATACAGGTGACACAAATAATACAACTGGTATTGATGTTTCTGGAGGATCAAGTGCGGCAACTACAGGAACAACAGGTGGCGGTGCGGCCCACGTTAACATCCAACCAACATTGATTTTAAATTATATTATTAAAACTTAATGAACTATAACAGAGTTCTTATCCATTCTTAGGTATGGACAAGTATGGCAATGCCATCCTTTAGATGATACTATATAAAGTATTGGACTGCGAACTTCGTTAATATGACAAGTAGAAAATGTCATGGTGCCTTCTTGTTCTAGAGGTTCATCTTCAGCTCTACAAGATGGCAATTCTAATACGTTGATTAAGGGAAATGCCCAAACAACATCTAATTTTCCATCATGATCTGTATCCATATACGTTGTAATAGTTTCAGGTATATCTGACCAAGACCAAAATGACATGCTTCGAAAGAAGTCTGTTTTACTTGTAAATTTATTTGTTGGGTCAATTTCTTCTGCAAAAACAGAAGGCGAAAAGACTAGACAAATTAATATTAAAAATATCTTTTTCATACTACTGTCCTTTGCGTTTCTTATGTAGAATTTCTAATTCTTCGATGTGTAACTTTTGCACTCTTGAAATATCTGTCTTGATATCAATTAGATTTTGGTGCATGTCTGAAAAGCGGTCGTAACTTTCATTAAAAAATTTATTTTGATTTCTAATAGCGTCAACTACCCACCACCACCAAATAAATGCAATAGTTCCGAATGTCAATGCTATTGAAGCCTTTAAGAATTGAACAAACGTATCAAGCTCAAAATGTAAGCCTAATAATATTCCTAGTAATGCTGTTAAGGGTAGTACTCGTCCAATCCACACGAATGATTCTAAAAAGTGAGTCTGGTATTGCTTCATGGTGTTATGCTCCTATAACACCAAATGGTTTCCAAATCCCCGGCGTTCCGCTTCGAATACTAACCCAGCCAACATACCCAGTTGGTTGTGGTTCCGAGTTCCAAACAATATCGCCTTTAGCGTAGATTCCGTTTACCGGTGCTTCTCTTCCTACTTCGAATTTTTTATTTTCAAACTTAACAGGACCGGCTGTACTGAAACATACATCAGGATTATTAACACCAACCCCTAATTTTCCAGTGATCGTTGTAACACTCTCACTATCGGATCCTATATTAATCCGGTTACTTGCTTTAAGTTCTATTCGGCATTGATTATCAGTGATTAATTTCATATCACTGGTAGTATATGTTCCTACATTAACGGCATCATATTCTGGATCAATAATAAATTCAACTTCATTACCAGCAACACTTAATTGTCCATTACTAGCATCAGTGCCTATGCCAAGGCGCATTTGATCCCCGTCATAAAAGATAAATTGATCTATTACTAAATTGCCGTCTGTTCTTAAATTACGTAATGTTCCTACAGTTGTTAAACTCGATGTCGTTACATCTGGGCCAAGTTCAGTATTACCTAATACTTTAACATTGCCTATACGATACTCGGAATCTTCGTGTAAATCAAAAGATTCACTTGACCAAATACGATCAGGATTTGCAGACATTATTAATTGCTTAGTATGTCCTGATCCTGTCCACATTAGTCCTTTGCCATAAGGCCCGTCTGCTTCTGTACACTCAAATATTAAAGGTGTTGTTCGTTCGTTTCTAACATCTGCGTTTAGCTCATCTACATTTAACTTAGAAGCAGTAATAGTACCACCCACAGTAAGATTAGATTCTACCTTAACATCACCAAGCAGTTCTTGGACTGTAAGATTATCTGTAAGTACGCCATCATTAGTTACAACAAGGATTTGCTTGGTTGCTTTATCGCGGATTCCTAAACTTGAAAAATCTGCAATTTTGCCACCGTGTATCTTATTACCACTTAAACTTCTATCTGCAATTTCAGGTGCTGGAAGTTGTCTGTGAGCAATAGTATCAATAGCTTCACCTAATTGTAAAAGTCCATTTTTTACTGCTAAAATTTCAGTATCATTTATGTCATGTATGCTCATGCTAGTATTTATCTTACTGCCTTAAGAATAATAGTATCGGTATTAATCCGTCCATTAAGTTTAATGTCAACTGCATTGATATCTTCGAGGAAAGTACGTAGTTTAATCTTACCAGCGTCCTTAAATTCCTTAAGTTTTTCCCCTGGCTTTCTAAGGGTCTTTTGTACTGATTCTTCTTTAAAGCCTATAATTGTTGTACCTTTAATACTCAATCCTGTACCTTCACGTTCTTGTCCCTGTGGATCAACACTACTAGCTAGATATCTTCCTAATTTGCGTGTTTTAACATTAAAGATCCACAGTTCTTCACATCCTATAATATCTATCGGGTTAATACTTGCTATTTGGAACTTATCATCTTTAATTGCATATTTTAGTTTATTAACTAGTTTTTCTTTACTCTTTGGTGCTCTTTTTCGTGTTTTACGAGTAGCTTTGCTTTGTGCAATAATAAGATCTAATGCTCCTTTAAAGTTTGAAAGTCCTTCTAGCTTTAGTTTTAAATCTTTCTTATCATAACACGAATATGCTTCTTTAAGTTGTTCTGCCCAATCTTGATCTTTTTCGCTTAATTTCGAAAATTCTTTTTTAGAAAGCGGAGTTAGTAATTCTTCTAATTCAGAAAGCTCAGCGGCATAAAATTCTGATATTTTTCTAGCATGAGCTTGTGTTACTTTTAGTTCTACAAAGTGCTTAGAAAAATTAAATCCGTTTGGCTCAAATTTATGTGGGGTTACACTCCATCCATCTAACCACTCATCAATCGGTTCCATCATCTTATAGGCTTGTATTCTAATACGATCTTGAATAGACAATACTGGTCCTCCTACTAATTTTACTGAGGCGTCTTTCTTTTCTTGAACAATCGCTTCACCAATTGGAATTAATTCATCTAGTTGCTTATAGATCCAGGATGTTGACGATCTAACTTCACCCATTAATCCAGGCATACTATCTCTAAATTCTTGTTCTTTAGGATGCACATCTGGCATACCGGCCATTAGTTGCCTACATAACCCACCAGTAGCACTAGTAAATTTATAGTCAGGGCATTTACCAATAGCTTCAACATTATCTTTATACTTCTCGTGATTCTTACAATATTCTAGAATCCAAAGTTTAAAATCAGAACTTTTATGTTCTAAGCGATAATGATCCAACGCCTTACTTCTTGCATAATGAAAATCTTTAGCAGACATTTCTAATCCATTTGAAAGATCAGGCTCATGGCTTTTGTTACTTGTTCGTCGAACGACCTTTTTCTTTTTCTTGCTTCCTCGCAAGTTAATCGTTTTCCCCATCTCAATATTTCTCCTTAAAGAATAACCGTTGCATTAGCTATTATATAGCAAGGAAATTAAAAGTCAAGTAAAAGTGAATTTAATTTTAGATTTTTTCGCCGGATTCAAAGCCTCTAAAGCACTTAAATCTTGGAAAACGTAAGCTATAAGTTTCTGAATCTTGTGATTTAGTACGAGCATCTGCTCTAATTTCTACTAAAGAATCAATGATGTTAGTACGGTCAGCCCAGAAGCTAGTACGTTGATCGTCAGTGAAACCGCTTCCACAGTTAAGGTGATAATTGTATCCATCGTCTTCTCCTTCTACTATTACGGCACCTAATTTACCCGTATTACGTCCAGTGCCTTCTTCAACGTCTACGACTTTTAGTGTAATTTCAATAAATGGTTTTGCTTTAAGCCAAGCATGTGTACGTTTGCATTCGTAGGGTGCATCAATATCTTTGATCATAACTCCTTCGTATCCACCGTCTACAGCCGCTTTATTCAGCTCTACAAAGCGACTATTGCCTTCAGTAGTACTCAGGTCTACATCTTCCCACTCACACGCTGTAACGTGCTGTAAGACGCTTGTATGTTGGGCTACCCAAGCCTTCACCATTTGGCTCCTAATACTTTGGGATTTGTCCCATCCACCAGCAAGGAAGTCTTGTAATGGAATAAAATCAAACAAGTGTAATACTGCGTCAGTTGCTCTCTTACCATCTTTACGATGTATCTGTTTCATTAGATCCTGAAAGTCTGCACTCATTACCTCACCGTCCAATACCAAATCATATGGAGCAGGACTAGTTTTTAGTACTTCTTCAATTTCTTTAATAATATGATCAAAGTTATGAAACTGTTTTCCGTTACGGCTAAACAATTCTACTTTACCATTTTTACAAACTGCCAGTACACGAACACCATCAAGTTTAACTTCGATTTGTTTCATGCCAATCATTTTCTTTGGATGATTAGCTGAATCATGTGCTAGACTACAAGTAAAAACTGGAATCGCATATTGCGGAAACTCTTTAGCTACTTTGTTAACAGTCTTTTCACTCATACCACAACGTAAGTCTTTAATTAATATACGTCTATAAAAGCCATTCCATTGTTCAGCAGTAGCAAGACTCATTACAAGTTCAATAGCATCACGTGCCGCATGGCCTGTAAGTTGTCTTGCAATTAGCTTGTCTGCTAGATCTTTAAATACTGGCCAAGCACATCCTTGTGCTGATAATACTTCGTTTTCGGTTTTTTGAGGAACTTTCTTAACGCCAAATGTAACGAGTGGATCAAGTGCCATACGCACTCCTTCAAAGAACTCATCTAGTCCTTCTTCCATCGCCGCCTTAAGGATTGCTTGTTTTGCGAGTTTACTATTGTCAGCTTCTAAACGTTCAATAACTTCTTGTGGTTGTGTTCTCATGTATTTGCCTCTCTATTGCCTAATTGTTATATACATTATACAATCGTTATCTACGGAAGTCAACCTCTTTTTTTGGTGTACCTGAGAGGACTCGAACCTCCTGCCTCCCGGTCCGCAACCGAGTGTTCTATCCAGATGAACTACAGGTACAAGTAAACTGTATACTCTTTTTTGGAGTTTGTCAAGTTAAAAAGGACATCTAATATTTGCTTGAGGTACTGCATTTTGAAAAAGGTCTGATTTTGAATTCCCATGGAGTTCTACAACTGTTTGAAACTTGCAGGTTTTAACATATTCGGTTGTATTAGTGCAAGAACTTAATACAAGAATTCCTAATAGTAAGGTAACTATTTTCATAACTAACTATTTACTCCAAAAAAAATGGACGACCCGAAAGCCGTCCATTTTATCCAACTAAGCTAAAATTTACTTACTTGTTGCTGTAGCAAGTGCTTTGTAACCTGCGGCTACAACTGCTCTACTAGGGTTACCAAGACGGTACTTCTTAATACCGTTCTTTTTAGTATTAAGATAAACAGCATGACCTGAAAACCTTAAAGACTGGATAACAGCCTGTGGATTGCCTGCTTTAAATTTACTGGCGATCTGTTTGCTAGTTAGTTCTGAACCGTTTTTGAGTGCGGTCAACACGCTGTCTTGAATTGTTTGCTTCATTTAATGAGCCTCCTTATATGTAGTACAATATTGTACTGTTCAAGTTTTATTATTATACTATCTTTAAATAAAGAAGTCAACCTTTAGTTAACCAATTATATAAAATCGGGTCCATGTACCCAGCCTACTAAAGACTTTCGTGTGCCTTTTGTGACCGGATGTACCTGATGAGGGATCCAAGACGGAAAAAATAATGCTTCGCCTTTATCCAATCTACATTTAAAGTTATCACCACCTGTCCAAATTTCAAGTTCACCATCTTCGTATTCACTAGGATCATTTAAGCCAATTGAAAAAGATATCTTTCGTCCGAAGCCGTTGAATCCTTTAAGTGATGCGTCCGTATGGCATCTATAGTGGCCTGTTGGTGGATATACACTATATTGGAGAGTTTCAATATATGCAATATTAAATTTAAAATAGGTATTATTTACATAATGAATTACTTCTGTTAGCTTATTGTATACTTCTCCGTTTGTTCTAGTATCAATCCAAGCTATTTCTGTTATTCTATGCTGGTCTAGTGAATCCTGTGGCTCATCAACTTCTAATACCACTTTACCTTGTTGTAAAAGGTGTTCGCTTTCTACAAAATGATCTAACTGTGTAATTAAATCATCTGTTAAGGCGTCTTTGACACCGTAAAAGAATGGTCGATTACTTGCGGTAGAGTCTATCCAAAATCCTGCTCCTGGTCCATTGTTCATTTTTGCATGTGTCCTATTGCTTGGAAATAACTCCTAGTTATTACATCGCTAAATGATGAGCATTGCTTACCTAGTTTTAATTCTATATCTAGTTGTGTTGAATAATCAAGATCGGAAGTATTTTTTAAACTTTGTTTTCGAAACGGATTTAAAAAATATATTATACCTTCTTGTAGATTAACTGCATCAAAGCCGTCAACTTCTAACACACACTTTTTAGTGTTTGGCATTACTAGTGTCATTAGAATTTTTATTATGTCTGTTTCAAGATTCTCAAATTTTAAATCTTTACTAGGCTCGTGTAACACCGTAGTAGTGTTTGGTGGGATACGTGTGTACCGTGCCCGATTAATAGTATCAGATGGAATTTCTGTATTTAAATAAGCTGACATCTGTGGTGCTGGAAAGTCATCCCAAGGTTTCCATCCTTCTTCATCTTTAGCAATATATTCTGAAATTCCTTGATTATCTTTATAGAGGTCTGGAATCTCCAAATGCAGTCTTTCTGTTTCAATCCGTCCTTGATGATGCCAAGGTAATGGAACAAAACTTCGAGACTTAATAGAAATTAGATTAAATTTTAACCAGCCAATAGTACCAGCCCTCATTTCGTTTAATACCCAATTAAAAACAGCTTGTCCATCAGTTTCGTCTATTGAGCCATCACGTGGCATTTCAGGTAATTTATTTGTCACTTCCATTGGAATTTCCATACTATTTTATACTTCCTTATTTTGGAGCCCCCGGACAGGATCGAACTGCCGTCTAGGACTTACAAAGACCTTGCTAAACCACTCAGCTACAGGGGCATAATTTACATTAAAACTATCCAGGACCACACTCGCCTTTTAAATGATTTACTCTTTCCTGTAGAAAACTGATGCAAGTATGAATATGACCAGTATCATGTTCTCGGATTAGAGTTTTGTAATAAGCAATTTCTCTCTCTAATACATTAATAGTGATAAATTCGCCTGGAAAATCTTTATGTTTCTTCTGTTTTATTTTCGTTATCTTTGTCGTTATCATCGTCATCATTTATACTTATTTCGTCTTCATCAGCACCAGACATTTTTCTGAACAAGTCATCCAAATCAAAATCTGGATCTTGTACCATTGTTAATGCATGATTCGGACCTTTGGCTAGTTTGTTTCTAATCATATATCGTAACACAAAAACTAGTTCGTACTTGTCAATCGGGTGATTTTTAAGTACAACGTCAATTCCAGCTTCATACATCAGTTTCAACCCAATGAACGTTTAATTTACACTTTTCCAAAAATTCAACTCCTTCTTTGTCTCTGTATTTGTGTTTATAGTATATTGTAGTAATCCCGCTTTGATAAATTAATTTAGCACATTCTAAGCAAGGACTATGTGTTACAAACAACGCAGAATTTAATCCACTGTCATTTGACTGTGCTAACTTGGCAATAGCATTAGTTTCAGCATGAAGTACTTCAGGTTTGGATTTTAGTACAGGCTCTGCCAATTGTTTGCCATCTCCATTCCACATAACTGAATCTTCACAATTATTATCCCAACCAGTAGGCATACCGTTATATCCAATGGAAATAATTCTATTATCTTTAACAATAATAGCACCAACATGTAATCGTCTTGCAGATGATAGCTTTCCGAATCTTTCTGCAACATCCATATATGCATCAATAAATTTAGGCTTCATTAATTTCTACCTTCTTTACCCTATCGTATTTGAATGACCTCCAACCTTTAGCATTTAGATCCCAGACATTAACATTACCTTCTTTAACTTTTTTATCTGTTTTAGGATGACTTTCTTCTGGAATAATTTTAAGACTTTTAGTACAAGTCATTATTCGTTCATCGCCGTCTAATTTTAAGAACGTAACTACTGCTGTTTTTTCTTGTAATGTGCTGACAAGGTCATCTTGTGTTGGAATACCTTTCATGTCTGCAAGGGTTTCTTTGATATCCATTATCTACTCCTAAAATGAGCTATATGTTCTACAGGACCGTTTGAAACAAAATCCATTCCTCCCTTACTTCCATAATAAATTTTAGATCGAGGATTATACGTTAATTTAATTTCAACAGCTTGATTTAGTACTACACTTAAAAATTGTTTTTCTTTAAAGTTATGTACTTCTCCTTTAACTTTTTGACCAGTTTCTTCATTTGTAATTTCACAATGGGTATCGAAACTTGACTCGCCAATTTGATTCATATTAATATAGTCCTCTTTTTAGGTTATAGTTCATATTCAAAGTTTTGTGTTGTTGTATTAATATCTTTTAACTTCGCACCATTGCGGATATGAAAGTGTGTTGCCATTGGGGTAAGGGGTGAAAGGGTTACTAGTGTTGTAATTTCTGGAGTAGTTTTAACAAACTCTTTAAGCTTCTCAATTATTTCTTTGCCGGCCCCTCTTTTACGTGACCATACTGTATAGGCAACTACGGTATCGACATTATTTCGAAGACTAGCATTTTGACTCATTAAGTCTAACTCCCTAATACTATGAGGTATATCATTTGTATATGCTACACAAATAATACCTTCAATTGTATCTTCATACTTCAAGCCGTATATTTTACGTCCATGACTTGTTCTCCATTTACTATCAAGTTCCGGGCGTACAGGATCTTCGCTAGGATCGATATGATCTAACTCTACTAGCTCTGTACCTTTTACCCACTTAAAGAATTTGTCAACGTTATCTTTAACTAGCTTCATCTATACCTACGTTAGTTCGTCACGTTTAGCTTGTTCTTTAGCAACACGTTTAATGCCACGTTTTTTAGCGAGTCTTCGTTTTTCACTAGGTTTAACGTAGTGCATCCGTTCACGTAGTTCTGTCATAAGGCCATCTTTTTTTATCTTATTTTTTAAGACACGTAATGCTTTCTCTACGTTTCCATTTCTTACTATTACTTCCATGCTACTCCTTGTTTAGTGTATTGTTTGAAATTTATCATCGTCTTGCCAGTCGACTCCAAAAAACGCTTCACATATATCTTGGATTGCAACTGGTACTCTATCTTCTTCTTTACCTTTCGGAATATACAATCCTTTAAGGTCACCACTTTCAGTAATAATAAGCCCCCAATCGTCGTCTTCAAGGGCATCATCCATTGTAATATAGTTGGGTTCTTTCCACTTTGCATTTTCAGACATTTTTCAGCTCCTGTGCCAGTAGTACTCTTTTCTTTTGTATAGTCGAACTTCATTTTATTACTATTATTTATTATTAACTTTAAATCTTGCATAATTTAATTGTGTTTCGGGTAACTTTGTAATAAAGTTTTCCCCGCATCTTCTAACTTTACCTTTAATTTTAAATGTTGTTCCTGCTTCTGGTACAACTTGTGTCTGATCAATATTTTTAAAAAAACTTATAAGATTACTATCTATATATCCGTTAAAAACATGACATCCGTACTTTTCGATAAATCTTGCTTCATTAAGAGTAAACATACCTTGAATAGTTTCGCCTACTGCCCCAACATGTTTACTTTCACTAAAACTATTTTTCAATTCCTTTTTAAGAATTTTCTTTTTAGATCCCTCAAAATATACTTTAGGAACTACAGCAACAACACCGTAGGTATTAGGGGTTACTTTTTCACTTGAAATATAATGCATTACTGATTGCATAAAATCTGATAATCTGTCTGCAATAATATCTAAAGCATTATCTTTCTGTAACCAATTGATTGCCTCTTCTGCTGTTTTTCTATCTGCCTGTGTAACTCTAAAGCCTTTGTAGTCCTCTGGTAAAAATTGGTCTGTATTTAATTTGTACTGCATTAATTCTTTATTAGCAAACTTAGTTAAGTTATCACTAAAACGTCTAGTTTCCTTGCAATAACTATTATTAATTCGATGTGCGGCAAATGATGTAGCTAAAACATCAAGTATTGGTAATTCTGTTGTAATTGTTGTTTTCATGTTTGCCTCACTATTGCCTAATTATTATTATTATAATAACATCATTAACTTAGCATGTCAACCGAAAACTCAAATAATTTGGTCAGCTATCTTAAGGTCTATTAAGTTTTTGGCTGTAAAGTATTGATCACTAGGACTGTTCAATTTCTTACGTACTTCAGTTAATGCCATTCCTGTTGCTTCACGTAACATATTTAAACAGCGTAATTCACAGTTATTGTTTTCTTTCATTTGGGCTTTCATATCATGCATTTTGGCATCAAGTGCATCTGAATGTTGATGATTCATAATACCAGTATTTTTACCAATATATCTTTCACCATGTTCGCCCATAGCAAATATTAAAAAGCCTGCACTCATTATAGCACCAAGTCCAATAGTACCAACTGGATGATAACTGTTACGCATAGTATCAATAAGAGCAAATGCTTCATACAGATCTCCACCAGTTGAATTTATGTAAAGTTTTAATTTACGTTTTGGTTTCTTCTGTAAGTTTGCTGATAAGATCCATTTTACAGCAGGTCCAACGGAATCTTCGTTGATTTCACCACACAAGTAATAGATATCATTATCGTATAAACTTGCATCGATTCTATCCTGTACTGTATACTGATCGTATTTTTTTGTGCTCATACGTGTATTTAGTGGTTTATTGATCCCACGTCCACCGTTGTTTTCCTAGCTTATGTTCTTCTGCCCAGCGTATAAAAAGTCCTAATTCGCGACCATGAGCTTCAATTTCCCAGGGTTGATCGTAGTAATCCATGCTATGTTTGTGATAACTAGCACCTAACCAGGAAACTCTTTCAGCTATCATTAGATCACGCATTTCACCTCTGGCAAATTGCTTAACGTGTACCATTTCGTGAGCTACACTCTCTAACACTCTGCGTAATCTTACACTAGTATCAATTTCCATAGTAAATTCACGAGGCTTGTAACTGTCATCTTCCCATATAACAGTACCTAAATTATTTTCCTCTGTATGTAAGTTATTTCGAAGAATAACATGTATACTGATATTATCTGCTAGATTTTTGTGCATTAATTTTTTGGCACAGAAATAGGCCAGTGATTTACTGTATTTTTTTTGGTTTTTGGTGCCACCTGCAACAGTAACTTTCATGACTTTCCCCTTATATGTTATTTTAGTATTATAGCATCATTAAACTATAAGTCAACTGTTTTTAGTTTCAAATAAATCTAATAAAATCAACAGTTTATTAGGATGGTTCACCAAAAACAGATAAGTACAGTATGAGGGATGTTTATCAAACAGCATTTTATCGCGTAATAAAAGAAACTCAGGAACATAATGGCGTATGCTTGCCGGAAGAGATCGAAGCATACATTGTTATGCTTTTAGCAAGCCATATTGACCATAACGATTTCCTACCTAAAAGGTCCTTTGCTGAATCTTACTTAACAATTAAGTCAAGTCGTAATGCTAAAGAACTAGGCGACACGTGTCTTTTTGTTACAGGTGTATTTCCTGAATTTGGTAATACAGAATACTATGTAGAAATTGGCAAATCTAGTTATGGTCAAATGACAACAGGTCTGAATACTGAACTGTTTGACTCATTAAGCACTCATTTTGTATTTGTTAAAGACTTTATTGGATTGGCAACAACAAAGCCGACGACCCCTACTAGCTATCTTTTTTCGTAGGGTTGCTTATCTTCAGCAACTTGTCTACACATCGATTGAATGTCTGCAATTAAAATATCAATTTCCTGATCTCTTTCAGGTGTTTTTGGGTTATCATATTTTAACTTCCGACATTCCTCACTTTTCTCGTGTATTACGTTGATTAGATCACATACTTCACTAACTTTATGTAACATACTTACTCCTAGATAAATTATTACCTAATTTTTAATAATAGTTTACTATCATACTTAGTATATGTCAAGAGCTATGTTTGGTTAAATAGAGCGAACGGAGACATAAGTTGGAAATATTTCTTTTATTGATGATTAAACATGCCATAGTTGATTTGGGTATGCAACCTTTTGGGTTAGGGAATATTAAACTTCAATACTTCGGATGGAAAGCACATCAGCAACATTATATACCGCATGGCGCTTTAACTGTGCTTATACTTGCTCTATACGGGCCCTTAGAGCTTGCTGTAGCACTTGGCTTCCTTGATTACATACTACACTGGCATACAGACTATTCTAAGACCCATATACGAGAATATTTTGGATGGGTGGCAAACGAACGTAAGTATTGGCTATTAAATATGGTTGATCAAATGTTTCATTATTTAGGATATTATATTATTATAACTCTAGCAGGTATTTAATGATTAATTATAAGTTTTTTGAACTTAATAAATCTGGATTTGAAAATGTATTTGGATATGTAAATTGCAACCTTCTCTCAGGAATACTTCCACAAGAAAAATTTCTTAAGACTACTAAAGAAGCAAAGAAGTATAACGGCACCCTTTTTATAATAGATTCTAATATAGAAAATTCTATTTTACCAGCAAGAATTATAAATTATAGAAAAAATAAAAATCTTGCAACAAAGGTTATTATAGACATAGCATATGAAAATGGTATACAAGAAAAAAAATATTTTAAAAAAGTAGCTGATATAAAACAACATGGTATAAAGTCTAAAGATATTCTAACTGTAATGAATAAAAGCGGAATGCGAGATTTTCAAAGTATAATTTTTATTGATTTCTTTGCAATTTCGGCAGTAATAAGACATCTTACATTCCATACACCTATAAGTAATAAGCTATTATCAAAAAGGATTAATAGATGTAATCTTCTATTAGGAAAAGTTAATAAACCTTCAAGAAGTAAAATAATAGAAGCTTTTTTTAAGAGCAAGTTAACAGATACTACATTATATAGTTTTCTTGGAACCTTTGAAACTGATAATCCGCAGTTAAAACAGTTTATTAAAAAACACCAAGGTCCAATAGACGAAGCAAAAACATTTAATTTAGATCAAGGAATATCAAGTCAAGGTTGGGGTAGCTCTACTAAGGCATATGACGAATCAACTGTAAGTTTTATTTGTGAAACACACGAAACTGATAGCTCTGTATTCTTTACAGAAAAAATATATAGACCAATTTTAAATAGATCACTATTTGTTATAAGAGCATCTTTCCCTGCATTAGCACATCTTCGTGCAAACGGCTTTAAAACGTTTGATGATTTTATAGATGAAGGATACGATTCGAATTGGGATATTACAGATGCATATTCAAATATGCTTGTATCAACAGCAGAAAAGTTATTAAGTAAAGTGCCAAAGCACTATAATAAAATGCAAGAGATAGTTGATTATAATTATGAAGTACTTGTTAAGTTTGCGTTTAGTGAATTAAAACGCTTAGAGAAGCGTTTAGAAAAGTTATCTCGGAGTTAATTGTGCCCATTGTTCACGTCCAGCACCTGCTTGTGTTGGAATAATACTAATAGATAAACTTGATAACATTGGTCTAGCTTTTATTAGATCTTCTCCAGATTTTATCATCATAGTTTTTTGTCCTTGTACACTCATTAGTAGTAATGCATCAAAGTGATCTCTATTTTTATACCACTCAAAGTTAGCTTTTAAATATGCACTTTCGCAAGCATTAGTATCTTCACTTGAGCTAATAAATTGTGCAACGCTGTCAGCATAATTCTCCATGTCCATCCCCATAAGGCTTTGCATAATCAGTTTACGATTTTTTTGATTATCTGGCCCTAGTGCTTTAGGATTAGATCCGCCTCCAGTTACTGGAAGGTCAACATTTAATGCAGGTAGGAATTTTGGAAATCCTAATGATCCTCCCTTAGCATTTTTGGCAAGAGATTCCATCACTGTAGGAATTATATCCTTGTATTGATTAAGAACATCAACTTTATTTTTTTGTGAGCCGCCGCCGTAACCAATGCGTCCACCGGATTTACTCATTGCCGCTTTTAGTTCTACTTTTCCAATGCCCTTAACTTCTATGTCGCCTTCGCCGTCTGCTAGTTTAATCTGATTACTTAAACATGCAAGTGCATATTCTCCTGGGCCTTTTTGCTTTCTACCAACACCGTAACTAGCTAGTGCCTTAAATGCTTGTATTCCGCTATTGTCACCAAATACTTCCTGAAATGATGATACCGGCTTTTGTAAAGCTGAAATATTAACTACTCCACCTGCTTCCATGCGTTTTATAAAAGCATTTAATGATTTGTAATCAGTTTCTACACTAGCAATAATCTTTGTTATTTCTTGTTTAACTCTTTTAAGCTCAGCTGGATTAAATTGTTCATCGCCAAGTGTGGCATTAAATCCAGCTTCGATATTAGTACCTATTTGAGTTTTATTTAAAAGTTTATAAATTCTGTCTAGTAGTTCTGCCTCGTCGGGATTTGACGCAGTTAGACCTGAAATCTTAGCTAGGATTTCTTCTTTTTCTTGGTCTAAGTCTGAGTACTCGTTAAGAGACTGTTTAAATTCATAAAATCGCATAGTACTGTTATTTATACTATTTTAGGGAACAGCATATCTGTACAAAACTTTTGTACGTCAGCTTCTTTAAGCCCTAAGCTAGTCATTACTCGTGGTGTATGTGGATTTTGTTGCTGATTATGACAATAATAATTTTGTGATGCTACTGTTATATCGCGGTCTCCCATTCCAGTATATTCTCCTATACTTTCAAAGTAAACCTTTAGATTATTTACTGCTAAATCTACTATAGCTGTAGCTTCGTCATCACTTCTAACATTACCTGCGGCAATCATACTAGGTGTAAAAATATTCCTAGCCCATTCAGGTAATTCACGCTTTTTACTTGGAATAAATTCTTCTACTGCATGTTCATACCATTCTACTAACGGATGGTCTTCTCCACCAGATGAAGCTGAAAAATCATGGAAGGCACCGGTCATCTTGTGTTCGCCTGATATTACGTCAAATCCATATATAGGTCCGTTATTGTTTAGTACAGGAAAACAACAGACATGCATCATCCAAAGCCCTTTTGACTCGCGAGCATCAACTACATCAATATGAGCTCTCCGTACATTATCATTAGCCCAGACTCGATTAATCCAACTGCCGTCAGCTTGATTAAAATGATCCATACCTGGCTCGTTTATTTCCTTACATTGATTGTCGAATATATCAATTATATCATTTTGACATTCAATTAACTTGTCCCACAATACACTCATGTTATAAAATATCCTTTTATTACTTCATCCATATAAACATATAGATGTGTTGTTATACTAACCATAGCGATTAATACTACTACTGTTAAAATGTGCCAACGCATACTTACTCCTTAAAAATCATAATAAAAATGTTGTGTTCCTGTCCTTGGAACACTAGTTACCCATTTGCCGTCTACTGTTACTCCACTCTCGCTACTAGTAGGACCGTCATACGGCTGTCCGGTTATATGACAAGTATTGTCAACAGTTATAATAGGAATGCCTGTGGCTTGACTAGTCATTAATAAGTGTGCGTCATGCCATTTATTATAAATTTCATCATGAACATTACCTCTAGCACCATTTGTTGAATGAATGAATAATTCACACAATTCAGATTCTAAAGCTAACCTAGGTAAACTTGGTTTACCTACCCAGCTGTTACCCCAAAGGTCATTACATATTAATCCAGCTACATTAAGTTGTTGCCGACCAGTTAATTGTACTGTAGGACAGCGAAGATTATGAATAGTAACACTCTTCTCGTCAAGCTCATGAGCTAAACAGCCAGTATCATGAGTAACTAGATATGTTTTATTTGTGACACCTAATATTTTTCCATAATTATCATAGAATCTAATTTGGTTTCGTCTAACTTCGCCGACTTCTTCTTTCTCTTTCCATAGTGTTCCTAAACATAAGCCTATTTTTTTTAAGGTAATATACTCTTCTATTTCGGCTAATGCGTTACATAACTTGTCTTCATCAAAATAAGAATCATATCCGCTTAACGAAGCTTCAGGTGTTACTAAAAAATGACATTCGTTTTTTACTGCCCAGTCTATAGACGTTTTAATAGTTTTAGTATTTTCTTCTATGTCTAATGTGACAGGTATTTGTGCTCCTGCAATTCTCATCTATTAGTCCATTCGCGATTAGTTAGTCCAGGCAACGATCGTTTGTACTCGTCGTTTTTTATGTCACGAATTAATTCTGTAGCTTTAGACGAGTCTAATGTTACCGTTGCCGGCATTATTCCACTACCATAAGTCCATAACTTCCAACTGTATTCATGGTACATTCCACCGTCTCTTGGATAGTATTGTTCAAAGTGTGTATGAGTAGGAACATTTTTAAATCCAGCAACCGCATTATATAACGTGTCTGTGCAATCAAACTCTTTGCTAACCTTATCCCAAAATGGACCTGTACGTTGGTTATTAAAATAATGTAATCCTATAAAATCAAAAGTATTTTCATATAACAAATTCATCCTGTTATTAAATATATCTCTATCTTCTGGCGTATAAGTGCCCTTTGATATATGATCAATACATCTTATAGTTGCAATCATTAAAGCTAATCCAGATGACTCCAACGGTTCAACAAACCCACTTGATAGTCCAACACTAACACAATTACCTCTCCAGTTGTTAGCATTATACTCTGGATCATAATTAATATGATTAAACTTTCCTGTTTTTAACCTATCTTCGCCCCAATAGTCTATAAAGAATTTTTCTGCTTCTTCTTTTGTTGTAACATTCCTATTATAACACAATCCACTGCCTATTCTTTCTTTAATAGGAGTTTTCCATATCCAGCCTAAGTCACAAGCTTCAGCATCTACGTATGGGTGTTGAGGTTCGTCGTCTGACTTATAATCAATTTGACTAGCAACTGCGGCATTTGTAAATACTTGTGTATCATAATTTTTCCACTCGCTTCCTTCTAATGCATTTGACAGTATTTTTCTAAATCCAGTACAATCAATAAAGAAATCAGCTTCAATAAGACTTCCGTCCTCTAATACTAAATGATTAATATTTCCGTCTTTGGTAATAACATTAGAAATATTTTGTTTAATATGTGTTAATTTAGGATAAGTTTTATTACAATGTTGACTTAGGAAGTTTGCTAATTTTACTGCATCTAAGTTATAACCTACACCAAAGTCTTTACCAGATGCTGTAGTTGTGCTAGGTATTCTTTGTTGGTCAATACACATCTCGTACCAAGTAGAACATTCACGATAAAATTCTGTAGCAGGAACTCCACCTTCAATAGCAAGATCAATTAAATCATAATGATGTTCGTTGGGTTTCGTAAGAGGAACTAAAAAAGGAGACCAAAGATCAAGACCATTGCCATACCAGTCAGTGAATTTTGTACCTAATTTAATTGTAGCGTCACATTCTTTAGTCCATATGTCTAAGGGTATATTACATGATTTAGTTAAGAAGTGATCAAATCCTAATAAGGTTGCTTCACCTACACCAATTATTGGAACGGTTGGACTTTCAACTAATGTAACATCAAAGTCTGAACATTCAAATAAAGTTCTTGCGGCAGTTAACCAGCCTGCTGATCCTCCACCTGCAATACATATTGATTTAACTTTTTGTTCTGACATACGATAACATCTCTTTAAAGGTTTGGGCGGCAAATGCAAAACAAACTTTCGCTTCGTCGGCCATTTCATCTGTTAGCCGTTCACGTATTTTTGCTTTCAATGTATCTGGATCATCGAATTGGTATAATCTACCTTCTCCGGGTATAAATCCTGATATCATCCGCCCTCCACTTAAATCACCCATATGTCGTGTATAGATATGTGCAAACAATTTTGTCTTGTCGTCTGAGATATTTGAAATATGATCTGTGTATCGTTTAGTAACATCTAATAGTGGTGCCGCTTCGTCATGTTTCCAAAGTTCTTTAAAATCTTCATGAATTGCATGAGCCCTACAGATGCCTGGCAAGCCGTCTAATAGACCTTTAGCTGTTGCAAGCGATTCAAGGACATTATACATAGGATGTTGATTAGCTAAGAATATTGCATAAGTGTCGTCATGAATTTTTCCTGACATCAAAACTTCTACAAATTCTTGCCGTTCTGCATTTTGATGTACTTCTTTTGTTAGGTCTTTTAAATTGCTCATTCCTTCTCCACTTTAATTTGTAAGGGGAAGCCGTGCGAGCGACTCAAATTAGTTGCTTCAACACCTTTTTGTTCTGCAATTTCGAATGTATATAATCCAACTACCGCCGAACCTTCCTCATGTATTTTTACAGTTATATCTCTAGCCGTAGTTTCTGAATGTTTAAAGATTGTCATGAGTACTTCTATAACAAATTCCATAGGTGTAGCACTATCGTTAAGGAAGATTACTTTATAGAGAGCTGGCTCATCAATTTTTTGTATAATTTTTTCATCAATTGCTACGTCGTCCATAACATTACTTATCATCGATAATCTCCTTGAGGTGTTTTAATGACGTTCTTATGCTTTGTCTACTTCTTCAAATTCTGCATCAATGATATCTTCTTTTTTATCTTCTGATTTGGATTCTTCTGAGGTAGTCTCTTCTTGTTGACTCTTGTATATAGCTTCTCCAAGCTTCATAGATGCTTCACTTAGACTTTGAGTTTTTTGTTTAATTATTTCAACGTCAGTTCCCGTAAGTGCATCTTTCAACTCGGTAATTGCTGTTTCAATAGTAGCCTTATCTTCATCTGATATCTTATCACTATGTTCTTCTAATGAATTTTCAGTAGTAAACACAAGTCCGTCAGCACTATTCCTAGCATCGACTTCCTCACGTTTTTTGGTATCGGCCTCTTTATTAGATTCAGCATCTTTAACCATAGTATCAATTTCAGCATCACTTAATCCACCTGACGCTTGAATTTGAATTGATTGTTCCTTACCAGTTCCTTTATCTTTAGCTGATACATTTACAATTCCATTTGCATCAATATCAAAAGTAACTTCAATCTGTGGAGTACCTCTTGGTGCTGGTGGAATTTCATGTAAGTCAAAGTTTCCTAGTAGTTTATTGTCTGCGGCCATTTGACGCTCACCTTGTGTAACTTTAATAGTAACAGATGGTTGGTTATTTTCAGCAGTTGAAAACGTTTGGCTTTTCTTTGTAGGAATTGTTGTGTTCTTTTCAATAAGTGGTGTAGTAACTCCACCTAGTGTTTCAATACCTAATGATAACGGTGTTACATCTAAAAGAAGAATGTCTGTTACATCTCCTTGAAGTACTCCGCCTTGAATTGCGGCTCCGATAGCAACAACTTCATCTGGGTTAACACTTTTGTTTGGTGCTTTGCCAAAGAACTTTTCAACAACTTCAAGTACCTTAGGCATCCTAGTCATTCCGCCAACCATTACAACTTCGTCAATATCACTAATTTTATATCCTGAATCCTTAAGAGCTATTTTACAAGGTTCAAGTGTACGCTCAATTAGTTTTCCAACCATTGCTTCGTAACTAGCTCTTGTAACTTTTACATTTAAGTGTTTAGGACCACTAGCATCAGCAGTAATAAACGGTAAACTAACCTCAGTTGCTACAGTTGATGAAAGTTCAATCTTAGCTTTCTCTGCCGCTTCTCTAAGACGTTGCATTACGAGTTTATCTTGTTTTAATTCAATGCCAGCTTCTTTTTTAAATTCACTTGCAATATAATCAATTAAAACTTTATCAAAGTCTTCGCCACCTAGAGCAGTATCGCCATTAGTTGCTTTAACTTCAAATACGCCACCACCAATTTCCAGGATAGATACATCAAATGTACCACCACCTAAATCGTATACTGCAATTACACCTGACTCTTTTTTATCTAAGCCATAAGCAAGTGCGGCCGCTGTTGGTTCGTTAACAATACGTTCAACTTCAAGTCCTGCAATCTTACCTGCATCTTTAGTTGCTTGTCTTTGTGAATCATTAAAATATGCAGGTACTGTAATTACTGCTTTTGTAACTGGTGATCCTGTATATTTTTCTGCTGTTTCTTTCATTTTTTGTAATGTGAAAGCAGATATCTGTGCAGGGGAATATTCTTTATCTTTTAGTTTAACCCAAGCGTCACCGTTTTTAGCTTTAATGATTTTAAAGGGTGAAGTTTTAATATCTTCTTTAAGACTTGGATCGTTAAATTTTCTACCCATTAGACGTTTAATTGCAAAAACAGTATTCTCTGGATTTGATACTGCTTGTCTTTTAGCTGATGCTCCAACAAGTTGTCCATCGTTAGTTATTCCTACGACTGACGGTGTTGTTCTTGTGCCTTCTTCGTTCTCTACGACTTTGCCTTCACTACCACTCATAATCGCTATACATGAGTTGGTTGTGCCTAAGTCGATTCCAATAATTTTACTCATAGTTATCTTCTCCCGTTTATAAAAGTGGGTACGAACTAAAAACTAGTCCGCACCCGTTATATTATTTTATAGTAATTGATCTTGGTTTTTTGTTTTCAGGAATTATACGTTCTAATGTTACACGTAAAAGTCCATCCTTCAACTCAGCGCCTTTAATTTCTACATCATCAGCAATCGTAAAGGTCTTAGAAAAGAACCTCTTAGAAATACCTCTGTGTAGCATACCGCCATTAATATCATCTTGCTCGGTTTTAGCTTCAGCTTCATGATTGGATTTAACTGTCAACATGCCATCTTGGTATGCAACATCGATATCCTTTTTACTGAAGCCAGCCAAAGCCAATTCAAGATCATAGGTGTAGTCACCTGTCTTTACAATATTGTATGGTGGATAGTTGGCGTTACCATTAAAGAAATGTTCGTCTCCAATCATTCTTTCAAAATGATCGAATACGTTATCAAAACCAATTGTAACGGGTCTTAGTTGATTGAATATGGTGATGGGTGTTAATTGTTTGTTCATTGCGTTTCTCCTTTTATTAAGCAAGTTATGTGTAAAAGCCCCTCTATCGGCAACTCTTACAACGTATGTATTTATCATCTACGTGTATAATATACACACTTTTAGGTTAAAATGCAAGTATAAATGTAACCATTACACATTGAATGGTGTAAAAACATTGTTTACTTGTTGGTTTACTCTTACAAATGTAGTACACTTACACATATCTTTAATACGTCGTGCTCCAATATATGTACAAGTACTACGGACTCCGCCTAAAATTTCTGTTAGCGTATCGTTAACAGCACCTTTGTGTGGAATACTTACAACTTTGCCTTCAGCACCACGATAGCCATCTTTTCTTGATCCGTGAATTCTCATTGCCGCATCCGAACTCATACCGTAGAACTGCATAAACTTCTTTTGATCAATTGCGTCTTCCCATGTAATAGTTTCAAGGCCTTCTAGGGTGTGTACATTTTTGCGCCACTCACCTGTTTTGTAATACTTTTCAATTATATCGCCACCACCTTCATCGTGGCCTGCTAACATTCCGCCTAACATTACAAAGTGTGCTCCGGCTCCAAAAGCCTTTGACACATCACCAGGGTGTACACAACCACCATCAGCAATTACGTGTCCACCAATACCATTGGCCGCATCTGCACATTCTATAATTCCAGATAACTGTGGTACTCCAACACCTGTTTGTAATCGTGTAGTGCATACTGATCCAGGACCAATTCCACACTTAATAATATCTGCACCACGTAATAGTAATTCTTCTGTCATTTCACCAGTAATAACATTACCAGCAATTATAGTTTTATCCGGATATTCATCACGTAGTCGTCCAACAAAGTCTCCATAATTCTCATGATATCCGTTTGCAACATCAACGCAAATAAAAGGAATATCAGGATACTTAGATAGGACTTTTTTCATTGTTACGTAATCAGGAGCTTCAGGATCCCATATAACTCCTGTACCTGTACAAACACTTAGGTATTTCATTTTCACACCATTACCGATTGCTTTTTCCCAATCATCGATATTATAATGCTTACGAAGTACTGTAATCATCTGGTGCTCTTGTAGTACTTTTGCCATTTCAAATGTACCTACACCATCCATGTTTGATGACATAATTGGAATACCAGACCACTCTTTACCACTATTTAGAAACTTAAACGATCGTGTTAACTCTACGTCTCTTCGACTTGTTAGTGTGCTTCGTTTTGGTTTAAATAAAACATCACTATAGTCTAGTTTAATGTCGTGTTCGATTCTCATTGTTTAACTCCGTAATTAAATGATATTACAAGACGATTCTTGTCGCTGTTATTCATTGTTGTTGCATGTTTAATCCAGCTTGGAAAGACTAGCATTAATCCAGTTTGCGGTTTATATGACGCTAACTTTGTTGTAATATTATTGTATAAATCTAATGTAGGCAAGTAATAACGAGATTCGTCATCTCTAAAAAATTGTACATTACCCATATCAACTTCTGGTTCATCAACAAAAAATAGTCCACTTAACAACGACCCTGGATGATTATGTTGAGTGTTATATGTTCCGGGACCGTTACTATGAATTTTAAATCCTTGGAACGCAACTGCTGGTAGTCCTATACTTTTACACACATGATTTACAGCCTTATCAAGCTCTGATTGAAAGGCTCTCATCATTAGCTTTTTGTTAAGTTCTAAATCATCAAACGTAGATATCGATTCGCTACACCATTTATTAGACTTGTCATCGCCTTTTAACTCATTTGCGGTTACTTTCAAAAAGTCTAAATTTATATCTTCATTCATTCCTGCAAATACAATACTAGGAAACCATAAATCAGCTTTTAGTTCCATTTACCAGCCTACCTTTTCTTGACGAGTTTTTATCATTTTTTCATGTCGTGCTTTGCCGGCCGCTTTATCCTTTGCACGTTTTTCACTGGGCTTTACATAATGTTGACGCTCACGCAATTCAATCATTAACCCATCTTCTGCAATTTTCTTTTTAAGTTTTCTAAGAGCACCTTCTACATTGCCGTTTTTAACAACAACTTCTAAACCTTTTTCCTGGCGATACTTCTCGTTATACTTTCGCAAAATAATTTACTCCTTCAGCAATTTGCTTTACGTCAAACACTCTATTCTTGTTTAATACATTATACACTCTAATAGGGTGTGATGTCAAGTAATATGTTTTATCAAAAGACAAAACGTATCCTACTAACCATTCAGTTTCTTTAGTATTGTCAATATCTAGAATAACATAGTCTACAATGCTTAATACATCGAGTAACCATTCAATATCAGATCCTTCTGTTTCTTCAAACAGATATAAGTTAGCTGTACGTTTTACTTTTTTTATTACATCATTAAATTGGTCTTTAAGAACATTACTAGGATTAATTAAAAGAAAACTTAATTCTGATGAATGTAATTTATCTGGTGATGTAATTAAGTTAATAGTGGGTTGTGCCATATTGTAATTACTTATTAGATTTTATTTTGTTCCAAACAGAATCTTGGTTCTGTTCTGAATTTTGAACATATTGTTGATTAGGCTCAATTACTTCTGTGTATCGTCTGGTAATTCCCGTGTTTTCTGTTTTGTTTGTTTGTTGCTTACTTTTGTGTAGTAGTTTGTCGATTCGAATTTTTTTTTTTGATCTAAGTCTTCTTCTTCGGCCGCCTTGTTCGCATTGTCAATAAAATCATTCCATTTATCTACGCCATCAACTTCTTCCATTGCCTCGTCTAATTCAGTAGCAATTGGTTCTAACTCGTCTTGCATTATTTCTGATTCTGTTTTCATACTTTGGTAATCACCTTCCCAAGGAAAGTCTTCAATCTTACCATTAAGGTATGCAATCTTTTGTGTTTTAATTGTATCCTTAGGATGGTCTTCTTTCCATTGTGCTTTAGCTTTTTTCCAGTCTTCATCCATTGCATCTAGTTTTCTAATTTGTGCTTGTGATAACTTAGTTTGAACTACTGCCGCTGGTATTTCAGGAAATGGCACTTGCTCCGTCTCAATGTTTTCTAATATTTCTTCAACTTCTTCTTTAGAAATATCATACTTGGTAGTTTCTTCTGGTTTTTCAGAAAAGTCAAATTCCATTTGTCTAGGATCTACATAAATGTCTTCTTTGGGTTCTTCTAACGGTAGTTCCATTTGTTCAGGTTCATGACTTATACTTTTGGGAAGTTCAATATGATCCTCATCTTTATCTTTATCTTCAGGCATTATTGGTATATCGTACATCCAGTCTCCGTCTGAGACTTGTGGAAAGGGCTTAGGGTCGTCCTTTGGGTCGTCATCGTCCGGCCCATTATCATCAGGCCCATCATCCTTTGGGTCTGGATCTGTACCTATAATGTTTTCTCTTCTAAATTGGAATGAATACTGACTTGCTATTAATAAAAGTACTGCCAACGGATCAAATACAAATATAATAACAATAATAACCCAACGTACAGCTTTTTCTAATAAATCTGCATCAGACTCTTGACCATAAACAAACTCAGCAATATATTTAATGGGTCCTACGTCTGCTTCTAATTGTCTAAATTGTTTTTCGAATATTGCTTTCTCTTCTCTAGCAGTATCTACTTTAAGTTGTTCTTTGTCTATAAATGCTTCTAAGTCTGTTACCCGTCCGTCAATATCTTCTGTTTTTGCGTTAGCTTGGCCGCGGAGTTTCTGAATTCGATCATTAATAGATTTAATCTCATCAACATAACGAGAATCAATAGCTACTAATGTTTCATTTAATCTTTTGTTAACGTTTCTAATTTCACGTTGAGCAGAGCTGGCAACTGATAATTCATTTGCTTTAGCTTCTTCTACGGCTTTGTCATATTGAGTACCGCCACCAAATGTTGAATCTTCCATTCGATCTTTCGCGGCCTTAATATCTTGAAATTTACGTAATTGTGCTTGTTTTAGTCTTTCATTTTGAAGTTCAATCTCTGTTGCGGTAACAACTTTGGCCGCTGTTTTTTCTTCGTTAATTCTTTTATAAAGTTTGTCTAGTTCTGCTTGTTCTTTTTCAATTAACGTGTCAACACGAATGTCTTCGCCTTTCATTAAGCGATCAATTTCGTCAGTCCAACGAGTTACTTTTGCTTCTGAACGTGCTAGTTTTTCAGTAATTGATTCGATTTGAGCTACTTGTTCTATGCTCATACTTGTTTGTTCAATGTGGGCTTTAGAAAGATATCCAAAGATACCCATTGAAGTAATAAACATTAAAACAACTACAGCAATTGCAAGATATGTTTTAAGCCACCAAACAGCTCGATCCCAATAGCGATGAAGCCAAACAGCCGTCACTAGTTTACCAACTTCTAATGATACACCCATAACAATAATGGGAACTACTGCCGCCGCAAAAATGGCCGCCAGGCCAGCAACACTATAATAGATTGCTACTGCACTAATGGTTAATGCAGACAAGAATGTTAGAATCGCTAAAAACATTTGTTCTCCCTAATATACTACTAGGGAGACAATTCTCCCCGATACTATATTTATCTGTGGGGTTAAACGGAATAATATGGTTAGATTACTGTTTAATAAAGCGCCAGCCATTATGTCCTGTCTCTTTACACGCAGTCTCTTTAAAATCACGCATTTTTCCTTTATGTTGTAATCTAGATATTACTGTTCGACAATACCCACTTCCCATAGGAAATGTTGACATAACAGTAATTTTACCATTTGTCCCTGTATTGTTATTATACCAATTAGACGATGCTCCGTTATCAACATTGTCCAAAGCAAAGTATATAGCTTGTTCTTGTTGAAGTCTATCTTCATCCGGTAGTCTATGCCACTGCCATTGAGCAAAATTGGCTAAAATACCTACATAGCTATTAGCTGGTTGGTATGTTGATTGTACACTAGAGATTGTACTCGTACTAGTATTGTATGTTCTTTTATTACTACCAGACCCCATACAACCTGTTAAACTAGTTATGATAAGGAGACTGCACAATATACCAGCGAGATGTTTCATAGTCTTTTCCTTTCATTAAACAAGCATAGCCTATTCGTTCAACATTGCGGCCGCCTAATTGAGAGATGAATAAAAATGATCGACAATCTTTGCCTACACCCATTTTAGGTGGTAGGAGTTTTTTAACTGGATTGTCGGTACATTTAGTTACTTGGGCGGAGTCAATGACACCGTTCTGCTCAACGATAACCTTTTCGTTTTCACAGTATGAGTGTCCTGCCTCTTCAAGTGTAAGATGTTTAGTAGAGCTACACGCATTTACTAAAATACATACTGAACTTATGAGTAGTAACTTACAAAATGGGCTGTCCATTCCACACTCCTATTAAAGTTAGAATTATATTATGGATTAGATAAGTGTCCAACATTAGTCTATGCTCTTAGCTGACTTGTTGATACTAGTAGTATCTATTTTGGTATCCTTAGCCTTCGCTTCAGTTACCAACGAATCAATAATTTCCTTCTCAACTTTAATCATTACGAAGTAATGGTATACGCCATTTCTTTTATATAGGTATCCATCATTTTGAGAATAATGTCTTACTGCGGTATCTGTAATCTTATTAACAATAAGCATTTGACTCTGAGTTGAACTAGTAAGTGAATCTTCACTACCAGCATCATTATACTCAATAGTTGTTCGCTTGTTAACTTCACCGTTAATGCGATCAGCAATTTTGGTTTTTGCTATTTGTGTAGCTTTATCATAAGCCGCTTCTTTAAAGCCACTTACAGATCCACCACAAGCATAGTAATAATCTTTACTCCACCAAAATAAACCTTCTGATCCGGTATCCTTACAATGCATGTACCAATTTGGTACTACATCCTGTTGTTGGTCTACAACATGTGTTACTGTACTACAAGCTGAAATACTTAATGCTAATGCACCACATATTACTGCTGTTTTTAAATTGCCTTTCATTTTAGCCTCCATAGGTAGTTTTTCATTATGTATACATTATAACAAACATTTTCCCAAAGGTCAAGCATAAAATAAAGAAAGGTTCACCAAAATATTTTGATGAATATTCTTTTTGGATACTGTTATGTTTGTCATAAGTGTCATAATACAATTATAATACACTATGTTTGTATAGAAGTCAACCTTCGCCTTGCCAATTTCAAACAACCAAGGTTTTTGAGTATTGTAATAAGAATAAAGGTAGGATCAATCTCAAAGGCTTTAACTCTGTTGTTAGCACGTTTTGGATCTGCATGATGATTATTATGCCAACCTTCGCCATAACTTAATATTGCACTCCACCAACAGTTTGTAGATCTATCAAAATCTAATTTAAAGTTTTTATATCCAAATATATGACAAGCACTATTAACAAACCAAGTAGAATGGTAAACTAATACTAAGCGAACAAAGATTCCCCATACTACCCAAGATACTCCACCAAGTAGATAAAAAAGAATTGCTAATCCAATTTGCAATAATATAAAGTGTTTGTCTAAAAATTGATAATAACGGTTATCACTTATGTCTCTAGCAAATCTAGTTATTCTCGCAGGATGATCAAATTTATGTTGAGTATAGCACATCCACCCTATGTGTGACCACCAAAAGCCTTCACTAGCATTATGCGGATCCATTGAAGTATCGGATCCTCCATGATGCATTCTATGATGAGCTACCCAATTAATTGGACCATTTTGACAAGCTAATGTTCCAATAGTTGTAATAATATAATCTAACCACTTTGGGAGTATTACTGCTCGGTGTGTTAAGTATCTATGAAATCCTAAACATATTCCAACTGACGCTGTTAACCAATGCATAAAGATCATTAAGGCTACTGCACTCCAGCAGAAAGTACCAGGGATAAAGGCTAGAAGTGCGCCTAAGTGGATGAAGATAAAAAATGCTATTACAATTTTATTTGGTCTCTTCATATATTATTTTTGTTGACGATAAAATAAATGCAGTCCAATTCTGCCCTTTTTTATAAATCGTTTATTCCATTCAGGATGAACATACGGTGCATGATAATGTGTTGCATTATCGCTTATGCCTCGTAGGTATCCTTTGGTAAAGATCTTATATGCAAGTTCTTGAATGTTACGCCAGTCTTTTCCATCCTTATTAAGAATGATGTCTGGCTTCCCGTCACACCACCAACTAAATTGGCACATGTTTCGAATAGGTTTAAAAACCCGTTCTTCGTCAGGAACTTCTTTACCTTTTGTTCTCCAGCTTTCTTGCGTTAGTCCTTGTTTAACAACTTCACAGATTGTATTAGGAAACCGAGTGTCAGCTACTCTATTAAGTACTACATCGGCAACGGCCGCTCTACCGGCTAGGTTATCTGGGTGAGACTCCCAATAAATATTCTCTGCTAAACAATATAATTCTGGTTCCTGTTCTTGAGTATATATCTCTGCCGCATATACGTTGCTACTAATTAGTATAGCAATGAACAGAAACCCCATGCATAATCTTTTCATGGCGTTGTCCTTTATTTCTATCTAGACTGGACTGTATTTAAGTGGGTCTTTAGTGAGACTTATGTGCTAATATAAAGCACTAGCTATCAAAATCTGTATATAAACTATACTTTGCTGTTAATTCTTGCAGTAACCCAGTTTCTGCCTTTATAGGCTTAGTAGTAACAAGATATCTAACAGGCAGTTGATGCCAGTACCCTTTTAGTGTCTTACAGTTAGGGTCTTCAGAGTGATTATAAAACGCCCCTAATGCTGTTCTAATATAACCATGTGGGAAGTTTTTATTAGCAATATGTACAATACCCAGAACTGTGTTTGCATCAAAGTTTTTCGTTGCAAATAGGCCCAACCCTTGTACGTGTGATGATGATATTGTTAAGCCATCCGGCAACGGTCTATACATTTCTATAATACTACTTTTTTTTCTTTTATTAATCGTTCTCTGTTATTTAAATGTTCTGCTTCAACATCGTCTTTATTCTGGCCATGATATGAAACGGCATATCCTTCCATTATCATAATTTCAGATGCTCCAGTTTCTCTATCCTCAGGTGCATAATGAACTATAAAATCTCCCAAAATACGACCAAATTTCCCTTTAGCATCTTCACCATCTTTCGCTATTTGCGTTTTTAGTGTTTGTGCTGATCCAACTGGAAGCATATCCTTTAATCGTTTTTTTGATGCTAATCCAAACTTCTTTTCAATTTTATCCCGTGTTCGTGATTCTGGTGTATCAATACCCATCATTCGAACTCGTTCTTTATGCATCCATATTCCAAAACCTAAATCAATATCAACATCTACTGTGTCACCGTCGATAACTCTTAATATTTTACACCTGTATTCATACATGCAAGTTCACCTTTCGTTTTATAAACTACTCAGTTATTTATTACAATTAGTCCTGTGTAAAAAAGATATTACGAATTCGATGTTGTACTATAGCTTTCATACAACCCTTACATGGTTTAGCTAGTCCTCTAACCCACTGATTTTTCTTGCCTCGTTTTACTCTTAGAACATATAAGTCGCATTTTGTAAGTTGTTCTTTTGATAGTAATTTTAATGCTTTATTAAATGCATCTATCTCAGCATGGAGGAATATCGATTCTTTATTATTACCATATTCCTCCATAATAGGGTG
>Ga0209090_10000313_pt1 | contig 30196 bp, 21 predicted proteins | sample ArcticOcean_MG_C_9_FD_187432 | JGI IMG/M metagenome (GOLD analysis project Ga0209090, IMG submission 187432) | Marine microbial communities from western Arctic Ocean - ArcticOcean_MG_CB2_152 (SPAdes) (version 2) | ecosystem: Environmental > Aquatic > Marine > Oceanic | place: Arctic Ocean... | reverse complement strand
TAATTAAATCTGTTAATCCAAACACGACCATCAATGCAAATGAAGTGAATCCTATGATTGCTTTTTCATTAACATCGTTATCATCTAAGAACAACATTCCAAATGTTCTCTTAGGTGGTTCAAGTTGATTTCTTGCTTTAACAGCATCTTCCTTCATCTCCTTGATTCGGTCTTCTTGGTCATCGAGTTTTTCGATAAGTGCCATGTACTTATCTAAGTCTATTTCAACTTCATTACCACCCGATTTCTTATCGTCATCGTCGCTCATTTTTATTCCTCTATATTAAAAATTAAAAAATCACTTCACCGACACATAATTAATCTATTACTATCATTTTCTGTTCCGCTCTAACTGTCGTTCCTTTTCTTCCTCTAACCAATTAAGCAACAGAGAAACATATATCTCTCTTTCCCATGGTATCATATTGTCTAGTTCTGTTAAACTGTACTTATGATGTTGCATCAACTGAAAGTTAGTGTTATAATAGTTCACCAAACTTTCATGAGAAAGAGCTATCAAAAAAAACTTTGTAAGCCTTTCAGGGTTGTTTCATTTATAGTGTGACAACTCTCACACTCATATTCTAAGGTATGTTGAAGGGTTGGAATGTTTTCAAAAAATACATTAAGTTTATCAACTTGTTCTAAAGTTAAATTTTCAACAAATTCAACTAATTCTTCATCCTTTACATCGTCTGTATCATAAACTGTCTCTTCATCAAAAATAGTTTCAATTCCAAACTTAAGTAAATGAACCAGTTTATCACCTTCGGATTCTACATCTTCTGCGCTAGCAAGTTGTTTAGCAGTAGGATATCTTAATGTGACACCTAGTGTATCAGTTAAGTGTACAGTCGTACTTATCTTTTCTTCAGGATATTTAACCCTAACTTCAGATAAATCTATTGTTACTTTTCCTATTCCTACACATTCGGGTTGGTCACACATGAGTTCTACCTCTTGTGTTTCTCCGATTGATTTGCTTCTAATCTGTAAGAATAGATATTCCAAATCAAACATAGCTATGTTATCAGAATTTATTTTACCTTCAGTGACAGACTTTATCACTTCTCTAATCGCAGCAAGTATTTCTACACTGCTTTTCCCTTCTTTCGCAAGCAACAAATACTTCTGTTCCTTTACAAGAAATGGACGATATGTCACAATCGTTCCATCACTTAATTCGCACTTATGTTTCGGTGCTCTTTGGATTGGTAATCCCATAATTTACTCCATATTGTAATTAACCGCCATCACCGAATAAATTATTAATCTGTGTGGCTCTCGTATCTAAATTTGATAACTTCTTTCTGAATTTATCAGCTTTACCAAATCGTCCTAATACCTTTGCACCACCTAGTAGTGCATCTAATATTACTCTCCCTTTATTTAGTGCAGATCGTTCAGGTGCATCGATATATTCAGATTCCCAATTCCTATATGCAATCGTGCATGTAAATTTCATTATTTCTTTAGATGATCGACTCAACTCTTGAGCCGCGATCTTAACAGGATATGCTTCATGGAGTGTAAACTTCAAGGCCTGCTTGTCATCCATTCTAAGTTGAAAAATCTCAATACGACCAATGTAGTCATCATACCATGACATTTTTGGGGAAATTTCACTACCACTTTCATTATTGTCACTGAATTCGGGGTCTCCGTCTTTACTTCGGGTCTTAGTGCCATCGGGATAGGCACTGAATACTGTCTGTTGCCATGCTTCAATAACTAATCTATCTGCAAAGTGTTGGTCACATATAAAAGTAAAATCCATTGTACCACCTAAATCTATATCCCCAGTTGGCATTTGTCTTACTGCTCCATACTCAGAAAATGCTTTAACTTTAAGCTCTCTGCCAGGTAATTGACATGAGTCTAATCTTATGGACATTGACTCTGTAGCTCTTGCTTGTGGACTCATAAAGCTTGAGGGTAAGAAAAAGTATGCATCAAAACGGTTCGCTCTAGCGCCCGAATCAAAATTATACTTTAGTTTATCTATGGTTGCACCTTTGCTTTTTAACTTGGTGATTTCATCTAATATTGACATTAAAACTGTTTCCTCGATTCTGCGTATACCGTGTTAGTATTTATTCTTTTAGAGATAGAGCCTGTTGCAAACTTACCAGATGGTATCATTGCAGCTAAATCCCAAAAATCTTTTTCTATTTCTACAGGGACTTTAACAATATGACTGGTAAGATATCTCTTTAGACAAGGCTTTGCATATTTTAATTTAGTTACTTTTTGTAATAATTTGTAAGTTAGGAGTACACCCTCTTTAGTATTGTTCTCATGTTTATACAATTCATCTAATAACATTACTCTATATCTAGGAGCAATGTAGTGTAAATTAATACCCAAGAACCCATCTTTAAGAATATCAAATGGAATTACTAAAGGAAACATATCGTAATACGATAACTTCTCTTTAGTCTTAGCATCATAGAACATCATGTACATATTCCCTTCTACAATACTACTTACTCTACTTCCTTCACGGTATATTGCATCCCTTGATCTAGGCATATATCTAATTGTTTCTCTAAACCAATTCATTGCTTCTTCAGAGTGGGCTGCTAGTTCAACAGGTTTTAGTTTAGATAGTTTTTCGAATAGTTCTGCCATAGTACTATTTATACTCAGGTAAGGTGGTCTTCGGTCAATATCCTAAAATTATACTTACGATTTTTACAATATTCTTCTGCGGCCTTAAACTTTGCTTGATTGACACCATATGTTGCAACCTCAGTCATGTATCTTTTGGTTTTTCGTTTAGGAACTTTGGGGGGTGAACATTGTCGTTTGGGTTTTACTTCAATAATCTCTCGCACGATTTTTCCTGATACAGTTGCTTTCTTGATATAGAAGTCAGGGAAGTATCGATGTGTTCGGTTATCTATGGGTGAGATGTATGGAATAATTATTTCTTCACTGTTCCATTCTAGGATAGATGCGGTAGTATCGCAATAATGCATGAATCTTCGCTCCCATAAAGACCGATAGTAGACCTTTGTGGGGTCTCCTTTGTATTTTTTATAGTTCTTTGGGCGAAACCTACCTTTATAAGACATAAATAATAAAAACTCTATTAACTTCTTTCAGGTATTTATAACACATGGGCGCAATCAGTAAAATTCTCAGTAAGATCAACAAGGCAAAGTCTGCAATTAATTCGTTGAAAGGCATTGGTGCTAAACTAGAAAGCCTTAACTACACAAGTCAAGTTGACAAACTTGGTGAACAAGCAGAATATGCACAACAACTTTTAAAAGATCGTAGATTGTCCTTAGAGAAATCTATGGATGCAGCTAATGTTAGGAAGTCGTTAGGTAAGAAAAATCCGACTGCGCCTACGAAAGAGTTGATATATCCAGTCAATGATGCATTGGAGAATTATATTGTTTTTACCACTAGACCAAGAAAAACAAGGTCAACTCAGAGAACAACAGACAACTCAGGAAAAGCAATTGCTGAAGGTAAGCGTGGCGAGCCAGTTAAGGACACCAACCTTTTTGGGCCCAGTCAAGTTATTGAGATTCAGTTGTATATTCCCGATGGAATTACCAGTGACACAACAGTAGGATATTCTAGTCAAAACATTGGCCCAAGCGCTAGAAGATTAGATGAAGGAATCCAAGCAGTTAGTAGTGCTTGGCAGAGTGGTAAGATAAGTTCGGCAGTAGAAAAAGGCACCGAGATCGGTGGTGCGGTTATTGGAGACCTTGTGGTTAAATCTTTAAACGCTATGACAGGTGGTATTGCTAATATCAAAGAAGGTAAAGCAGTAAACCCCATGAAAGAACAACTATTGACTGGAACTGATTTTAGAACTTTTGATTTTAATTATGAGTTCTGGCCAAAGAATGAAGCAGAAGCAAATATGGTCAATCAAATTATATACACATTTAGAACCGCTATGTTACCTGATACTTATGGATTCGATGGAGCGGACGTTCAAAACTGGTTGAACATGCCTAACATATTTGATGTGGAATTTGAAGGCCCTATTGCTGGGAAAGTAGATGGGTTCTTACCCATGGTTTGTACTGGATGTAGTGTTGACCACTTTAACGGTCAAAAAGTTACCACCTTTGCAAATGGTCAACCAGTATCATCATCAATGAAATTAACATTTTCAGAAATCAAAGTTCTTTCTCAAGAATCATATCAGGGGATTTCTCCATTCGCTAGTAACGCAGGCAAGGAATTGGCAAAAACGCAGATGGAAAGCGCAGTCGATAAGTATAACCCGAAGTTTGATGATAAAGTTGCTGCAGGCGGAGGCGACACATAATGTCAGACCAATTATTTAAAAATTTTCCTAAATTACAATACACTCTTAACACTGGTAAGATTGTTACCATTAAGGATTTCTTCCGTAAAGTACAAGTTGAAAAGTCTGCACAAGATACTCTAATTGATTATCTAAAATATGAAATACTAGATGGAGAAAGACCCGATGTCGTTGCATCTAAACTTTATGGTAATGGTGATTTACATTGGACTCTTTTTCTAGTCAATGATTTTACAAACTATTATGATTGGCATATGGATTTTCAAACCTTTGAAACATATATAAATGCAAAATTTCCAGGCCAAAGTTTAAACGCAGCACTTACCTCTGATATTATTCAACCACCCACTTACGATACTTCAGTAATAACAGAGATAAATCCAACAGGGTGGCTTAAAGACAATAAATTTGTGGTTGGTGAAACAATAATATCTAGTCTAGGAAAGACTGGAAAGATAACACGAGTAGAACCAACACATAAAAGAATCGTTGTAGAAGGGGCAGATACTTTTGAAACGCCAGAGCATCCTGCAACCGAGACAGTCACAGGTAATAAAAGTGCTAAATCATTTAGTATAACTTCTGTTACTGAACATAGAGATACAGCTCATCATTATAAAGATGCAGAGGGTAATCGAAGAAATAACGGTGGTGTTGGGTGGACTGCAGTATCACATTACACTGAAGAGTCGGAAGAAAATGAAAAAAAGAGGACTATTAAAATTATTAGGCCTGGTAAAATCCGACAAGTTGTAGCAGAATTTGAACGACTGATGGCAAATGAGTAGTTATAAAGCAGGCGAATTTCAAACCGAAGCACTCCACATAGTCAATCAAGAAGGGGAAAGCTTAGACCTTAGTGGAATTGCAATAAGTTTTCGTCTTTATGAAGATATCGAGAAGAAGTTTGTCACAGGAGATGTGTCGATGGCTGATGGTTTAAACCTGTTAAAAAACTTTAGGTTTACTGGACAGGAATTCATCCGTATAGCTATAAATCAAAGAGAAGGCACTTGTGATGACGAGTTCTCTGATAAGAAATTCTCTATTGATAAGACATTTAGAGTTTATCAAATTGTCACTGTACTAAGAAAAGAAGGGACAGTACAAACATATCAATTTAAAATTTGTGACCCTGCAAAGTTTACTTCCTTGCGAACCCGACTTAGTAAAACTCTTAGAGGTTCTTACAGTGATATGTTAGGTCAAGTAATGATGGATCATTGTAATGTTACAGCAAAAGAAATTGATAATTGGGAAGATAGTGTCCCACCTAACCAACAGTTTATTGTACCTAACTGGACTATCGCTCGATTTCTTGAGTTTATTTGTTTAAATGCAAATAAGGGTACTGAGGCCGTATATAGGAATGGGATGTTTTTTTACCAAACACTGAATGGTGGATTTAGATTTAGATCAATTGACACAATGTTTAGTGAAGAGTTTCCAATAGATTTTTCATTATTACCGTTGTCAGCATCAGATACCGATAACAAGAATATCAATGCGCCTGGCGGTTTGAACTCTCAGATTATTTCTATTAAACGACCTCAAGTATTTGATACACTTTGGGGAACACAGAGTGGTGCATACGCTTCAAGTGCAAAAGTGTATGACCCAATTAAAAAAATCGAAGAAGATATCATCTACGATATGGAAGAGACTTTTGGCCGTAGTAAAAACCATGTCTCAGGATATCCTATGATAAGAACAAGTAAGATGTTATTAAATGAACAAGAAAGAATGTTATCTACTGAGAATATAGTTGACCCAAAGATAAGTCCTAAAGTCAATGAAATAGGTGTTGATCTTGCCCCAAACAAAGCGTCTGACGCTGTAGTTCTTTATGATTACAATAGTAATCACGATTTTGATAACAGTGCAGACATTACATCAGACCCTATATTCAAAGGACAGACTTTTAAGAGCAATGGAATTCTAGAGAGAAAAGCATTACTTGAAATATTACAGCAGAATAGAATTGAAGTTGTCATACCGTTAAGAACAGATATATCAGTGGGCACTATCATTAATCTTAAGATACCTGAACCTGAACTATATAGCGAAACTAGTTCTCCAACGGATAAAGTTAATGACCATAGATATCTAATTACTTCTCTCGGTATTAACGGAAGTTTTTTTAATGCTTCAGGTGAGATGAATTTAGAGTGTGTTAAAGAGAGTTACGCAAGAGACATATCAAAAGCAACACCAATATTGGATTCAGCTGATCCTGAAGAAGTAGTATAATGAAAACTTATTACGGAATAGTAGAGGATAGACAAGACCCACTTAAGATAGGTAGGGTGCGTGTTCGTGTACATGGTATTCATACTGATAAGAAACATTTAATTGCGACACCCGATCTTCCATGGGCTCAAGTTGTATTACCTACTACTTCTGCAGGGTTATCAGGATTCGGAACACAACACGGACTCGTGGAAGGGTCTACGGTATTGTTGTTCTTTAGAGATGAACACGCATGTCAACAACCAGTAATTATTGGGTCAACTGCAGGTATACCTCAAGCGGGTTATAGGGAGACTGCAACGGATGAACAGCTGACTCGGTCAGTAGATAAAGGATTTAATGACCCTAGACAACTTACAGTATCAGGTTATGTTGGAACATCTGATGGCCCGAACCCCGATATGGACAGTAGAAGAGGACATGGCCTTACTACTGCACTAGACACTGCACCTAAAATTTATGAATCTAGAGGTATTAGTTATATAGGCAAGGGGTCTTCAATTGAAGAACCCACACTTACCGAAAAAGATTTACCTTACTATCCATTATACATGGATAGTTCAGACTTATCTAAACTCGCTGATACTACGGATGAAAAAGACCTTCATGCAGGAAGAGACATACCTAAAGACCTTATTTCTACTAAAAAGGCAATAAAATCTCCTGCAAAACCAGTCTACCCATATAACAAAGTTATTCAGTCAGAGTCAGGTCATGTCATAGAGATGGATGATACACTAGGTGCCGAAAGACTTGCAATTGAACATAGGTCAGGAACTTTTCAGGAGATTCATCCCGATGGTTCTATGGTGACTAGAGTTGTAAATGACAACTACACAATACTTTGTAAAGACAACGAAGTGCATATCGGTGGTAAAGTTAACATTAAAGTTTTAGGTGATGCAAATATTCATGCAATTGGAAAGATTGATATCAAGGGTTCCAGTGATGTTAAGATTGCTTCACTTTCAGGAAACCTAGACCTTGAAGCGGGTGGAAACTTAACCTTAACAGCAGACAAAGTATTAGTAAAAGGCTCTGAATTTAGGCCGAACTCATAATTATGGCAACTAGTGAAGAAAGTAAAGTTGAACCCTTAGAGGAAACCATAGCGGGTTCGTTCCCATGTCCTGAAGGGGATATATTTTCCTTACCAACAAAAGAAGAAATCGTAAACGCATTTAATGAAATAGCTGCTTTACCTGGCAAGATGATTGGAAAAGTCCAAGAGATGAAGGCGGAAAAGGCGAAGGAAATTGCAGACTTATATAAACAATTAGAGGAAGCAGATACAGAAGAAGCAAGAGATGCGATAAACAAAGAGATAGCAGAAAAAGAAGATTACATCAAGACTCAAATCGAGGGTGTAATACAGAAAGAGATTGATGATGTTGTAAAAACTGTTGAAGAATTTGTTGATATACTAAGTGATGTCTTATCCCCTTGGTGGAATACAAAAGGTCTAAATCGTGATTGGCAAAAAGAGGCCAGAGATGCATTTGAAGAATTACTTCAGGAGTTCCATCTTTATATACCAGTAAAAATTGCTGAATTATTATCTAAGTTAGTTCCTATTAGTTTTGCAATCAATGTTTTGGGCATATCGATTGATGTGTTAAAACTAGTCACCGACCCTGCTTATCAAAAAGAATTGCAAGACCAAATTTCAGGTATTAATTTTGATTTACAAATAGTAGAGAAGTTTAAAGAACTTGAAAAGATTAATGATAAAATAGCAAAATTGGTAGAAGAGTTAGCAGACCCCGACATTAGTATGGAAGACCATATAAAGAAATCGGAAGAGATGGAAAAACTAGAAGCACAAAAGAAAGAGATGCTTAGTGCGATTGATATAATCTACGATTTAAAGGATGGGTTTATTGAGAAATTTTGGCAACTTGTTCCTGAAGAGTTTAGACAATTTGATGGTGAATTCGGAGTAGTAGACAACAAAGCAAAAGGAAAGATAATTTGGAAATGGATTAAAAAGGAAATTAAAGAGTGGTTGCAGAATTGGTATCTTAAAGCAATACAAGCAGTACTAGGTATCTTTGATAAGATTTGGAGTCTGTTAAATTTGCCTGATTTACCTATTCAAATATTAATAGACATTATGAATTTTGATGTAAAGGCATTTATAGCAAGTGCAATCAAAGCCATAAAAGATCAGTGGAAAGCTTTAAAGGAAAAATTCCAAACAGATATTGGTAAACTAAAAGACAAGATAGAAAAACTAAAAGAGGAATTAGCAGCCGATGATATTAGTATGGAAGACTATATAAAGAAATCGGAAGAGTTGGATAAACTGGAAGCAGATTTAAAGAAGATGCAGGATGAAATGTTTTCAGCTAAAGATGCATTTGTAAAATTGATTAGAGACACTATACTAGACCTTAAAATCTTTGGTTTTAGTATAGGAAAAATTTTAGGTGCTTCAATAAAATCAACTACTGAATCAATTGAAGAAGAAATTTCTGAAATGTTATTTGCACTGGAAGAATTTAAAATGAATTTCCATAAGAAGATACTGTTTGAATGGGTAAAAGTAGTTAAGAAGTTTTTTAGTGCGATAGGATTGGGTGCAATTTTTGAGTTTATGTTTCTAACATGGTGTGACTTCTTGAAACTAATTGGTATGCCTATGGGTATTAATTTACAACTACCAGCAATTGCAGGTATCATAAGTGTCGTTACAAAAGACACTGTTAATGCTCCAAAAACTCAAGATAAAGGCAGTGACGATGGAGTTGCATTTACTAAAATGAAAAATGAAGAACAGATAGATGAAACAGCATTCTCAGTCTCAACTGGAAGTGGAACACTACACGCTTTTATAGACGGAGTTGAAATAGAAGAAGGTATCTTCCCGAACCAAATGCAAAAATCAGGAAACACAGTAACATTTAACACTGCACCATTGACTCAATCTGAGTATGATTCGGGTGTTACGAAAGATGTTGCATTAATTTTAATATAGAAAGAAGTCTCATCTTCACTGGAGTATAAATAGATATATGGCAATAGATATAATCAATGAAGCAAAGACCGTAGCTACCTCTAAAGGTACATATAGGGATTTAGACTTACTTTTTAGAAGACATCCTCAGACTGGAGATGTGGTTGTGAGAACTGATGCAGAAGCAGTTAAGAGATCAGTTAAAAATATTATATTAACTAACCATTTTGAAAGACCGTTTAAACCAGGCTTTGGTGGTTCTATCAGAAACCTTCTATTTGAGTTGACTACTAGCAGACAGCTGAGAAAGATGGAGAACAGAATTAGAGATTTGTTGACAACATTTGAACCTAGGGTCAGCAATGTAGTAGTAAATCTCTTAACTGGTAACAGTAATGAAATTGCTGTAAACATACACTATTCAATTATAAATGTGGCAGCTAACCAAGAATTAGAGCTCACAGTAACAAGGGCAAGATAACATGGCAATAAAAAGTTCACAAATAAATGTAACCGATTTAGACTTCGATGATATAGCAAGTAATCTAAAAGGGTATCTGCAAGGACAAGACCAACTAAAGGACTATGACTTTGAAGGTTCTACTATGTCGGTACTGGTTGACCTACTTGCCTATGCAGCACACATTGGTGCTGTCAATACAAACATCGCAGGTAGTGAACTCTTCCTAGACTCTGCACAGATCAGAAAGAATGTTGTATCTCGTGCAAAGGATTTAGGATTTACGCCAGGCTCAGAAAGTGCAGCAACTGCAATCGTAGATGTCGCATTAAAGAATGTTAGAAATGCAGATGGAACTTATCCGACAACTGGTGAAATGTCTCTTCTAAGAGGTGCAATATTTAATGTAAATTTTGATGGGAAGGTATTTGGATTTACTGTTCCTAATACTTTAGTCCCTACTCAAAATGGGTCAACATATGATTATAAAAATGTTCCTTTAGTACAGGGAACTTATGCTTCTGATACATTTGTGTTTGACAATCAGATTGCTAATCCTAAATTTGTGTTATCCAACGAAAGGGTTGACAGATCAAGAATTGATGTATCAGTAAACTCAGATGGAACTTCAACAACTTATACTTTATCTACTGATGTGTCTACTATTAAAACTACCTCAACCGTTTATTACACACAAGAAAATGAAGAGGGGTTTGTTGAATTATACTTTGGAGACGGCACACTAGGTGCAGCTCTAAAGGATGGGGATGTCATTACTGTTACTTATGTTATTGTAGATGATGTTCATTGCAATGGGGTAAAAACATTTTCACAAGTAACTGCAATTAACGGATATACAGATTCAACTGTTACTACTACTTCAGTTGCAGCTGGTGGTGGAGAGAAAGAATCAATCGAATCAATTAAATTTAAAGCAACGAAGTTTTATACTTCTCAGAACAGACTGGTAACACTGAATGACTACAAAGCAAAAGTCAGTGAGTATTACCCGAATGCAGATGCAGTTGCAGTATGGGGTGGGGAAGATAATGATCCCCCAGTATACGGAAAAGTATTCCTTGCAATCAAACCATTGAACTCAGACTATCTTTCAAATTCAGAGAAACTTGTAGTAACAAAAAAACTGAAGAGTTTGAACATGTTAACTGTTCGTCCTGAGATCGTTGATGCAGAGATAGTTAAGATTCTTCTAACTACAACTTTCAAATATAATGAACGAGGAACAACTCTTTCAAAAGGAGAATTAGAGACTATAGTTACAAGTGCAATCAATACATACGATGACATTCATTTAACAAACTTTGATGCAATCTTTAGACACTCAAATCTTATTAAAGATATTGATGCATCGAATGGTGCAGTTTTGAGTAACACTACTAATGTTAGATTAAGAAAAAAAGTAACTGCGAAGATAGGACAAATTATAGGTTATTCTGTAGGGTTTGGAAACGGTTTCTATAATCCTAATTTAGGATACAACGCACTAAGCGGTGGTATTACAAGTACAACTGGTTTCTACTCAGTAGGAGATGCAACCAATATCCATTACTACGATGACGATGGTAAAGGAGCTTTGAGGGAATATTATCTTTCAGGGGCAACAAGAATTTATACGGATAGTTCTGCAGGAACAATAGACTATTCGACTGGACTAATTACAATCAATGCTGTCAATATAACCTCAACGGTTAATGTTGATTCAACGATTGACTTCACCATGATACCTAACGGCAATGATGTTGTTGCAACACGAGGAATCTTAATTGATATCTCGGCGGCCGATATTAAAGTATTAGGGGAAGTAGACACCATCGCAAGTGGTGAATCGAGTGCTGGTGTAGGATTTAATTCTACATCGAACTCATCATATTAAATTATGAATAAAGTGGTCTGAGATGGTAGGTTCCATGCTCAGAGTAGCATCCCATTAATTTGGTTTTTATAGGAGAAAACAACAATGGCAGATAAAAAAATAAGTGCATTATCACTGGTAGCTGATACAGACATCGGTGCAGATGACCTTCTACATATTGTAGACAATCCCGGCGGAACGCCCGTCAACAAGAAAATGACTATTGGTCAGTTATTTGAAAATATCCCTACGCATTTAGCGATAGACGATATTGCGACATTAACTGCAACAGCAACAACTCTTGCAACAACATTTGCAACAGCAATCGACTTAACGAGTGCTTCAGCAGATGTGGCGTTTACATTAGGCAATGGCACAGACGTAGGTCAGTTAAAAGTAATTTTTGCTTCAACTGAACCCGCCTCTACTTATGCAGCTAATATAACAGTATCAGCATGGGGTTACAGTGCAGATACGACTAATCAAATCGTTCTTGATTCAAGAGGCGAAGCGGTTATTTGTATTTGGAATGGAACTTCATGGTTCCCTATTTCACAAGTTGGTGCGACACTAACTTAAAATAGGAAACATCTATGGCACACGAAAAATATACAAAGGATAAACTTTCGTATAGACTTCCCTCTCTGCTCCCTGAGTATTTAAGAGACGAAGCCCCTGCGTTTGAAGCTTTCCTTAAAGCATATTTTGAATTCCTTGAGGCAGAAGTACTTGTACTTTCGTCTCAAAGTGACATAGATGGGGTTTTAAACGAGGATGGTACTGGTAGTCTACTCTTAGAGAAGGCTACCGTATCTCCCTCACCTTCAGAAGATTCATCAAAAATCTTACAGGAAGTAACATTAACTAATTCAAATGTTAATGCTGAACCCTTTACAGAAGATGAATACATTGTAGGAAAAACAAGTAAGTCCGTTGCACAAATTGAGATAATCAACGGTAACACAATATATCTCAGATCAATTTCAGGAAATGGTTTTGCATCAGGCGAAACTGTTGAAGGAAGAGAGTCTAATCAAACAGGTGTAGTTAAATCATATAAAGAGAATAGTATTCTCGCCAACAATCGACTATTGGATTATTCTGATATCGATAACACTACAGAAGATTTCTTAGAATACTTCCAAAAAGACTTTATGCCATCAATCGATTTGGCATCTTTAAAAAATAAACGATTAACAATCAAAAATATCCAAGACCTTTACAAGAAGAAAGGTACAGTAGATTCAATACAATTCTTAATGAGAGTTCTGTATGCTCAAGACGCTACAATAAGATATCCAATCGAAGAAACTATTCATGTAGGTGAGTCAGGGTATTCGGAAAAAAGAAGAATGAGAGTAACTATGACTTCAGGTATTCCTGAAGCAAATGATAAAGTTACTCAATATGCATCAAATGGAATAGACATCGAAGCTCAAGCAGTTATAGATTATGTTCATATTGATGACGCATCAACAAACTTATATTCATTAGAAATAATGAACAACCATGCAGGAGTCTTTACAGAAGGTTCTACAGTTAAAATTTTAGACCGTGATGGTGTGACAACTGTTACTGGAACAATCAATGGTATTATTGCAGATGTTACAGAAGGTTCGTCTAGTTACATATCCCACAATGATAGTGGCGACATACTTTTAGAATCAGGTCTAGCTGCAGTCTATAGTGGAACTTATGACGGAAGTCAATTAAATACAGAAGCTACTCATGGTGGTGGTGCATTACTAGAAACCAAAGTAAATCCTTTTGGTTCTATGTACACCTTAAATGATAAAATTAACATTACTGGTTCTAAGTTAGATACCGATACCATAGAAACACTGTCCACTATAAGTGGTTTGGTGGAAGGATCACTCACAGAAATCATGATTGAAGTCGCAGGAACCAATTATGAAGCTGGAGACATGGTTGTATTTGAAGGTGGAGAAGGTGGTAATGCAGAGGCAGTCATCGGTTCTACTGGAGACGAGATTCTATTAGAAGGTGGTTCAACATTTGGACACTATGAGATTACAACAACTGCAGGACAAACACTGATTGGTGGAGCTGGTGTTAAAGATAACAATGGACACTTTATCATCTTCAATGATAATGCACTCGATGTATATCTTGACGGTATCAAAAAAACAGAATACACAGATTACACATGGAAGAATGACAGAGTTGTATTTTTAGTTGCGTGTACAGCAGGTCAATTAGTAGAACTTTACACTGAATATAACAGAGTTGTATACGAAGATGGAAGTACCATCGACTATGACGGTTATATGAGTGGTGGATCAAGAGTTGCTGATGACGGAAGAATAAGAAGTATACTTCTAAGAGACGGTGGTCAATTCACCTCTATACCTAGAGTACATCCAGGCGGATATATCTATGTAGCTTCGACTGCAGGATTCCAAGTAGGAGAAGTAGTCGCTACCCATTCAGGTTCAACAGTCATAGCAAACGGTACTATTTTAAGAATAGACTCAGAGAACAATAGACTTGTTATCAAAAGACTTTCCTCACATATAGGAGTATTTGTAACTGGTGCAACGATAACTGGTGCAGACAGTACAACTACTGCATTGATAAAACAACATAATGTATCAAGTGGAACAGGTGCAAAACTTTATTGTTACTCAGATGTAATCGGTGGTGTTGCTTCAATCAATATCCTCGATCAAGGTAATAAATTTAATGAAGATGGTCTTTTGTCAGGAAGTTCATACTTCCCTATACTAATTAAAAATCACACTGCTAATTTAAACAGAGATATAGTTATAACAGGTGCGTTATCAGGAACTACTGCAAAAGTTGTTTCATATAATGCAGACACACATATTCTAACCTATAAAGATTTATCAGGAATGTTCTATGATAACGAGAAGGTTACCTATAATGCAGTTGATTATTTTTATACTATAAAAAGTAATAACTATGATGGAAGAGGATTATATGCAGGTGAAGGTATTATCGATCAACACTATGTTGGAGATTACGGAACACTTAATGCCAATGCATCAAGACTACAAGACGGACTACTTTATCAGACTCACTCCTATGTTATAAAACTTGGAGAGTCTATTAACAAGTGGAGAAGTATAGTTAAAGAACTACTTCACCCTGCTGGACACATCTTCTTTGGTGAACTTTCATTTGAGAAAAATATAACCAGTTCAGCAATGAAATCTACCTTTCTACCCACAGTTATTATTCCACTAAATGCGGCACTAGGTGTGCCAAATGCATTTGCTAGTTCCGAGAGAACAGTAAAAATTTACACTTTATCGGATGAGGTTAATGATCCATTCACTGTATTAGGAGAAGCAGGACAACCTGCATTCAATACAGACCCAAGAACTGGTGGTGCTTTGACTGCATTTGCAATGGTCAATGGTATCCAGACAGGAGAAGGAACTGAAGTCCATGACTCTATGATGAGAAGTAGACATATGAATATCAGTGTCATAAATACTTTTGCATCTGCAATAACACAAAGTTCACCTAGACTAGATGATATGATGTCCGTGTTGAATCTTCGTTCTAAAGATAACAATTGGTTAAGAATAGAAACAGAACGAAGGCCTTCAGATCAAGGTATAGTCATTCAATTATGGACTCCATCTCATGAAAGTTTAGTATTAGAAGAAGGTGGACTAATAGAATTTGAATCAGTACCCAACTATTTACGATTTGATGAGGCACTTAAAGAAAATGTACATCATCAAGGAGAGTATGGGGAAAGGATTGTAACTGAGGACGGACTAGACTTAATAAATTTAGAATCAGACACAACACTTCTTGAAGTTCAACATTTTGTAACTGAAAGAAGTATAGAACTTGAAAGTGGTGGGTTCTATTTTGAAGATGGTGACCGAATAGTATCCGAAACGGAAGTACCGTTCATTGCAGAAGATATGAGTGAGGTTGGAATAACTTCATTTGTTCCATTAGGAAGTACTTTCCGCAGTCTAAATACTATTACTGGTCAACAAACATATAACATCGCTTATTATCTAAAACAGGAATCAGGAAATGCATCTATTGGTGACCCAAATACTGAAGCAGGTTTAGGCGATAGTTTTAGATTAGAAGATGGAACAGGAACATTGATGGATGAACGATCTAAACCCGAAGGGTTAAGAGTACAGGATTTATCCAACTTTTATCCAAACCTTTTTGTACCCGAATATGAGAATCAAGAAAGAAAACGAACAAATATTACATATAGTGCATACATCAACTCTGCAACTGCATAAATAGTATTATAAATATCTAGGAGATAGAAACAAATGGCAGCAATAATCACGGAAAAGTTTAGAGTACATAACGCTAAACAATTCAAAGAAGACTTCGGAGAAAGTGCTTCTTCAACATATATTTTTATAGGTCGAGCACATTCTTGGCCGATTGACACATCACCCCCAACACCTGTAAACGGAGTTTCCGAGGAAATTGATGCATGGTCAGACATGACTGCATTGAAAAAGGTTGGTAGTGCTGATGTATCACACGGATTAACAAGATACGATTGGGCAACAGGAACATCTTACGATGAGTATGCAGCTGATTACAGTGCAACTAATACTTCTCCTGCAACTGCGGCAACTAGTTTATTCGCTTCAAGGTTCTATGTGATGACATCTGATTACAATGTTTATAAATGTATCAGAACAGGAAGACATTCAACAAGTCGTGCCGTTCAACCCTCTACAGTAGAACCAACAGGAACATCCTCAACACTGATATATACAACTTCAGATGCTAATTGTGGAACAACTGGTTACCAATGGAAATACATGTATACTGTTACTGCCTCAGATACAATTAAATTTGTAACTAACGATTTTATCCCAGTTAAAACACTAGGTGTTCAAACAGAAATTGACGGACAAAATGGTGGATTAAATGCTACCTATGCCGATGATGGTTCAGCTCAATGGGATGTTGAAAACGATGCAGTTGATGGTGCAGTTTATCATGCAATAGTTACTAATGCAGGTTCAGGTTATAATAATGGTGATGGTGCATACGAAGGAGTTCCTATTGTAGGAGACGGTTCAGGTGGAGTTTGTACAGTTCATGTTTCAGGTGGAGCACTTACACACATCACAGTAACAACGGCAGGCACAGGTTATAAGAGAGCACAAGTTATCATTGCAACAACTACAACTGGTTTATCAGGAATTGGTGGTGGTTCAAATGCAATAGTTAAATGTATTATCTCTCCAGTTATCGGACACGGTGCTGATCTTATTCAAGAATTAGGTGGAAACCATGTCATCGTAAACTCTAGATTAGAGTTTGGTGAAGGTAGTGGTGACTTCCCTACGGATAATGATTTCCGTAGAATAGGACTTGTACAAGACCCATTTGCTGTTGGAGATACAGAAGTTTCTGCTCTTGCTTCAATGGCCGCATATCATCAAATGACTTTATCATCAGTTGCTGGACTTGAAGTAGATGACACAATCGGAAATGCAAATGCTAATGGAACAGGAGTTGCAGTATCAAGAATCATTTCTATAACTGGAACCGTAGTTTCACATATCCCAATAGCAAATAGTGCTGGGGATTTCGCAAACTTTGTATCAACAAACAGCATTTATAAAGATGCAACTGGTTCTTCATTAGGTACAGTCTCTTCAGTGAATGCAGCATTCCCAGAAGTAGAAAAATATTCAGGACAAATTTTGTATATTGAAAATAGGGGAGCAGTAACAAGAGCTGCAGATCAGATAGAAGATATCAAATTAATTATTGAAATGTAATCTTTCTCAATTATGAGAAACTTTACATTGACTAAACATAAGAGTTAAGGACTATGACAGAAAAAACTGATCTAAACGTATCACCCTACTATGACGATTATACTGAAGATAAAAACTTCCATAAGGTATTGTTCCGTTCAGGACGAGCTCTTCAATCTCGTGAATTAATTCAGTCACAATCCATACTACAAAATCAAATTGAAAGATCAGGTTCCCATTTATTTAAAGAAGGTTCCATTGTTGAAGGAGCTCAATCAGGTCTTGATTTAGAATTATATTATGTTAAAGTAAAGTCTGCAAACCCCAATGCTCTAGGTGATGCAAATGTAGAAACCTACAGAACAGCACTTGTTGGAAAATACTACCAAGGTAAAACTTCAGGAGTTGTTGGTAAGGTTATAATTACTAGTGCAGAAACTACAGACGATGCACTTACTGTCTTTGTAAAATATGCAACACAGGGAACAAATGATCGGAATTCAGCTACCTTCTTAGCAACAGAAGAATTACAAGAAGTACTATTAGGTGCAGACGGAGCAGCTTCCGTTGTTACAGCAAACTTAAACGAATTAGAAGTTAAAGCAAAAACAGATGCAGATCATCCTAGTGGTCTTGCTTCAATGGCAGCGATCAAAGAAGGTATTGTTTTTGTTAGAGGATTCTATGTCAAACTTCCTGCACAAGAACTTCTTCTTGAAAAATATAACGGTAAACCTTCATATAGGATTGGTCTTACTATCACGGAATCACTGGTTGGTTCTGCAGCAGATATTTCACTATTAGATAATTCAACAGGAACATCAAACGAAAATTCAACTGGTGCAGACAGATTAAAGTTTGCACTAACACTTAGTAAGTATTCACTTACTACTACAGACGACACAGACTTTGTTGAGTTAATAAGAGTCAATAAAGGTATTATTGAAATTGCAATCAATAAACCAATATACGGTGCTATAGAAAATACACTTGCACGAAGAACTTTCGATGCAAACGGTGATTTTGTTTTAAACCAATACACACATAGTTTAAGAGAACATTTAGACGACTCCACAAATATGGGGTTCTACACTAAACGAAATGGTGGCGATGAAGGAAAACTAGTACTTCAAGTATCGCCAGGCAAAGCGTACGTTAAAGGGTACGAGATTGATAAAATTGGAACATCCACAATTGCTCTTAATAAAGCACGAACAACTACATCATTAGATAATGCGAACACACCAGTTCGTATGGGGAACAGACTTAAAGTTCTAAACACCCACTCTTTACCTGAATTTGGTAATGAGACTGGATCAGATACAATGACCCCATTTAAAGCATGTGAGTTATGGGATACAACAATTACTACTGCAGGAACTAAACCAACTGCAGGTCAAATCGGGTTTGCTAGAGTTAGAAATGTCGATTTAGATACAGGAACAGCTGCGTCTAATGTTTATACAGATGTATCTAGATGGAACATGTACATGTTTGACATCAAGATGTTTACTAAACTTACAGGGCCAACCTCAGTTGCATCGTTTGTTGTAGGGGACAAAGTCACTGGTTCATCTTCAGGTGCAACAGGTATTGTTGCAACTACAGTTACTTCAGGTGGTGCATCTATATTGGTTCACGATGTTGTAGGAACATTTACAGCTGCAGATGCAATTTCAGTTAAGGGTGCAGGAAATACTGCTGTTATAGTAGATGTTACTGCAGTGAGAACATATAATATCGACAGAGCAAGGTCGATCACCCAAACTGCAACAAACTCTTTAAGAGAAATATTTACTGCAGACCTTTATGCAAATAAAGACAACACACTAACAGGAACAGTTACGATTTTAACTAAAGCCGTAACTGGTTTCGGAACTTCATTCCAAAAAGAATTAAAACTAGGTGACATCATACTTGATGGTGCTGGTGCAGAGCGAATTATCGATAGTATTCATGCATCCGAGCAAACTGCAACCGTATCTGTTAATGCTACAGCAATGACAAATGCAAATTGCACAAGACGAAGAGTGCAGTTATTCGATCAAGATCAAACAGCTGCTATTTCATCTTGGCCTAGAGATTGGGTTAAATCAAACACACCTGAATCAATTCGGGTAAGACGACAATCAGTTGTCACGGTTGCATCAGCTTCTGTATCAGTGGATACAGGTAGTAGTGCAACATTCTCTGACAGAAATTCAGACAACTTTACTATTGCAGTTCTCGAAGAAGGAACAGGCGGTAGTCAAAAATTAGTGGGTTCTATACTTAATATAGAAGACTATACTTTGAGTGTCACATCTTCAGGTTCAGGACAAGCACTTTCAATATCAGGATTTCATGCTCATGATGAGGGTGCTGTATTAAGAATAACTTCTACACAGACTGTTACAGACCCAGTTAATAGGGATAAAGCATTAAGACAAGCAAGAGTATTAAAAGTTGGTTCAGCAAGATCATCTAATGGATTTTACGGTACTGCATACGATGATAAAGATATTTCATTAGGTGTTTCAGATGCATATAAAATCCGTGGAATCTACGAAGGTACTGGTGGAAGTAATCCTTTACCACCTTCTGCAACATACACAGTATCCAGTGGAACTTTTGTGAACTATGAAAAAGTCATTGGTCAAACTTCAGGTGCTCATGGAATAATCATTGCACACTCATTTACTGGTTCTCCTAAAACAGGGACAGCATATTTCTATTATGTCTCAGGAACATTCGTAAATACTGAACTCGTAGTTGGACAGACTTCAACTGCAGTTGCACAATTAACTAATATGTCAGCAGGGTCTTCATCTGATATTTCATCAAGATACTTCTTTGACAATGGTCAGAGAGATGGTTTTTATGACCTTGGAAAACTTACATTAAAAACAGGAGCTCCTGCTCCATCAAACCCAATTGCAATAGTATTTGATTACTTTTCTGCATCAGGTGGTGGTGATTTCTTTGATGTAAATTCATATTCAGGTATAGAGTATAAAGATATACCTACCTATTCACCAACAAAAGTTGACTTAGGTGGTCTAGAACCCGATGGAACATTTGAACTTTCAGATAGTGTTGACTTTAGACCAGTTGTCGGACAGGTTATCGGAACTACCACATTCGGAACTAATAACGCACAATCTGTAACCGCTCCAGTTGATTTAAGTAATAGCACAAGTGGAGCTGTTTTTGCACCATTTGGGTATTCAACAGGTAGAGATTTCACTGCAAGTAGAAGTGGTATTTCAAGTACAGGTGCTAATACTCCCGATAGTCCTGTAAGTGGTTCAAGTTTTGTAGGGGATATCACATTCTATGTCGGAAGATACGATAAAATATTCTTACACAAATCAGGTGCATGGCAAGTATCAGAAGGAACACCTGCATTATCACCAACTAAACCAAAAGCAGTGGACGATTCAATTGAATTATTTGAATTGTATGTTCCACCGTTTACCTTAAACCTAAAAAATATTAGAGTAAGGTCTCAAGATCATCGTAGATTTACGATGAAAGACATATCTAGGATTAACAAACGTGTTACTAACCTAGAAAGAATTACATCTCTATCTTTATTGGAAAGAGATACACAATCAAAACAAATTTTAGACGGAGACGGATTTGATAGATTCAAATCAGGTTTCCTAGTAGATAACTTCAGAGGACATAAAGTTGGAGATGTAAACCATCCTGATTATGAGTGTGCTATTGATGTTAAAGCGGGTACAATGAGACCCCAAGCTTATTCACAGTTCTTTGACATATCTTTAAACACTGGTAGTTCTTCTAGTTACCAAAAGACTGGTGACCTAATAACACTTCCATATACAGAAAAGACTTTTGTAAATGCTGATAAAGCATCTCGTTCAATTAATGTAAACCCATACAGTGTATTCTCGTTCATGGGTTCAATGAAGTTAACGCCTGGCACAGATATATGGCAAGACACTACGCAACTACCTGAAGTTAGAATCAATAGAGAAGGTAACTTTGATGCAATCAAATCTACTGTTGAAAATTCACTAGGAACAGTTTGGAATGCATGGCAGACTACATGGGTAGGAGAACCTACAACTGTATCAGAAGAAGTTACATCAACTTCTAGTGGTTCATGGTCAGGTGATCCAACACAAGGTGGTCAATGGATAGCAGGAGAAGAAGTAACTAGAGAGATTACTGAAACTGTTGAAACACAAACAAGAACAGGTGTCACAACAAGTGTCGTAGAAGACTTCGTAGAAACTAGGGCGGACAGAATAGTAAGTGTTGCACTTATACCTTTCATCCGTGCGAGATCAATTGAAGTTGACGGACAGAATTTAAAACCAAATACATTCCATTACTTCTACTTTGATAATATTCAAGTAGATCAATATGTAAGACCTTACAGTGCAACATATTCACAAGATACTGGAACAACAGTAGTTTCGGGTCTTAAAACCGATGGTAATGGAAGACTACGAGGATACTTCGATTTACCTAACACAACTGCACAAAGATTCCCAACTGGAATGAGAGAGTTGAGGGTAACTAATAGTTTTTATAATTTACCAAATCCTTCATCAGCAGCTTCTGCAATATATCAAGCACAAGGATTATTACAATCATCTCAAACTGAAGTTACCTCTACAAGAAATGGTAGGGTAGTTTACGAACATCATACTGGAAATAGAGATGTCATATCTAGAGGTGAAGAGAATAACAGAATACCAGTGGATACAACAGCTCCGCAAGTTCCACCACCGCCTGTAGCTGATCCACCGCCTGTGGTCATTGACCCTGTAGAAGAACCATCGGTGCCAGCACCGCCAGTACCTGATCCAGACCCAATTGATCCAGAAGTACCTACACTACCTGCTGATCCACCACCGAGTTCACCACAAATACCAATGGAGGCACCTGATTTATGGATGCCTGATAGATGGGACATTGAACCTAGAAGACGAGGTTGGAGAGACCCTCTTGCACAATCATTTTTGGTTGAGTCAAAAGGTGGTATGTTTGCAACATCAATAGATACATACTTTGAAACTAAAGATACAAATATGCCTGTGTCTATAGAGATCAGAACAATGCATAATGGTTATCCTGCAAACATAGTAATGCCATTTTCAGAAGTAACTTTGCTTCCAGCTGCTGTTAATACATCAACAGATGGTTCTGCTAAAACAACATTTACATTCGACTCTCCAGTATACTTAGATGATGGAGTAGAATACTGTTTTGTAATTTCTTCAAACTCAAATGAGTACAATGCCTTTATCTCTAGAATGGGAGAGAAAGACCTTACAACTGGACAAACAATTGCAGAACAACCATACGCAGGTTCATTGTTTAAGTCACAAAATAACTCAACATGGACTGCAGCACAGACAGACGATTTAAAATTCCATTTCAAAGCTGCATCATTTGATACAACTAAAACATCAACAATTAAATTTGATAACGATGCGTTACCAGCTCAAACACTACAAAGTAACCCTATACAAACATTCTTAGGTCAGACCTATGTTAAAGTATACAGTTATACACATGGTGGTTACAGTACTAATTCTAATGTCACTATTGCTAATGTCACAGGAGATAAAGAAAACTGTGTCTTAACTATAGCAGCACTGTCAGTGTCAGGAACACCGACTAACGGAACATATACTAATATCGGTCATTCTGGCGGAACAGGTACAGGGTGTACAGTTGATATAGTAGTTAGTGGCGGTTCAGTAACATCAACTCTTATTAATAAAACAGGTTCAGGATATTCTGCATCTGATACACTAACAATCAACACTTTCGGTGGTGCGACTGGAACAGTAGCAGTAGACACTATTGGTAATACACTAGGTGGGATACCAATTGCAGCCATCAATGCAACATATACTGCGTCTGCAAATATAGGAATTGACTCATACACAGTTATTCCTGATCTTTCTGCATATGACTTTATATCAGGTTACAGTGCAGATGACTCTACAGTTGGTGGTGGATTGAAAACCTTTGGAAAAGGATTAGATGATGACGGTAAAGAAATAAACATAGTTACAGGTGGAGTAACAGCAACAAGAGATTATTACTTCGATACATTACATACAATGATACCTAATCTCCAAGCAAACGGTACAAGAATGACAGCTAGTGTAAACACAACTGCAATGTACTCACCTGAAGGATATATTAATGGATCAGTTTATACTAAGAGACCAATAAAAGCAGATATTACTTTAAATGACAATGCATGGATAGGATATCCTTCTATTGTTGCATCACCAATCAATGAAGCAACCAATATGAGTGGTGTAAAATCATTCACTTGCACACTACAAATGCAATCAGCAAATAGTAATATATCACCAGTTATTGATCTTGATTCAATCGGTGTTCTTGGTATTGCGAACAGAATTAATAACATAGATAGTATTGCAGATGTACCCAATGGGACAACCTATGTAGCATCTACTGCTCCTGATGGTGATAACAATGCAATGTCATACATGACTAGAAAGGTAAGTTTAAAGACTCCTGCACAAGGATTAAGAGTTACAGTAGACTTCTTTAGACCACCAACAACAGATTTAAAAGTACTCTACAAAGTCTTAGAGAATGATAGTTCAACACCATTCGATGATTTAGAATGGAAATACTTTAATACAGATGGTTCACCCGACACAGCAATAGCAGCGGATGGAAGAAACTATAAAGAATATGAATTTTCAGCAAATGATTTACCTGAGTACAGTGCATTCTCAATTAAAATTGTAGGACAAGGAACCAATACTTCAGTCGTTCCTATGGTGTCTGCATTGAGAACTATTGCACTTGCGTAATATGACTAATTATATTAAGGTAGAAGGACACTCGACTTTGGTTAGAGATGAAACTTCGACTGGAATAGTTAGTACAGATATCACAGCGTATATGTTACAAAAGAAAAGAAAGGAAGTTTTTTTAAAACAAAAAAACGAGATAAATACATTAAAAGAAGATGTTGGTGAAATTAAACAATTATTACAAACACTAATAGAGAGAGTAAATGGCTAAGACAGTAGACCAATACAGTACGATAGAAGACTTCAGAAAGAAGTATAACGAACTTGCAGTCGATGTTGGGGATACGTCTGGCCTACGGACAACCAAAACAGCGACAGTTGTTGATGCACTTAACAGTTTAGAAGATAAGTTATTCTTTTTCCAAGAGTTCATATACACTGCAACTGCAAGTCAGACAGTATTTACTGGTGTAGACACTTATGGTACTACTCTATTAACAAGAAAGAATAAAATTCAAGTATACAAAAATGGTGTTCATTTAAATGAAGCTACTCAATATACTGCTACCGACCCTGATGATAAAGGAAACTTCGATTCTATTACTTTGAGTTCAGCTGCTAATGCTGGTGATAATATCACTATCTATGCATTTACTGGGTCATTTGAGGGGTTGGGTGGTTCTCTTAATCTAAGTGGTCAATTCACAGAAACAGCTGCAAACGCTATTTACAATGTTAACAGTGATGGTGTTATTCTAAAAGGTTCTAGTTCAAACTCAACAACAACTTTACAAAGTGGATACACTATTCAATTAGCAGGTAAGACCTACGGTGAAGAAGACGTAACACTTGCAGCAGGTAAAACTTTATCTGCACCTACTATAACAGACAATACACTTTCTATCAATAGTGGTAACATAACATCTGGCGTAACAGGAACATTTTCAAGTACTTTAACTGCAGGAAGTTTCACAGACAGCACACTAACAATCACAGGTGGTGATATAACTGGTGTTGACGATATTACAGGAACAGCAGACTCTACATTCACTGCATTTAAATTTATAGACAAAAGTGGTGCAAACTTAACTGGTGGTATATTAACTGCAGATTCATTAGACATCGAAGGTGATGCAGATATCAATGGAACAATGGAAGCAGATGCATACACGGTTGACAGTATTCCTCTTAATGAGTACATTTCAGATACCGTTGGCGCAATGGTTGGTGGAAATACTGAATCAGGAATCAGCGTAACATACGAAGACGGTGATAACACACTAGACTTTAATGTCGATGACTTTGATATAACTCTAACAGGTGATGTAGCAGGAACTACTACCGTAACCAACTTAGGAGATGTATCTTTTACAACTACAATACAACCCAACTCTGTTGCACTGGCTACGGACACTACTGGTAGTTATGTAGCAACAATAGCGGATGCTGGTAACTCTCATATTACTGTTGCAAATAGTGGAGCAGAAAACGCAGGAGTAACCCTAAACATTACTGATGATGCTATCGATTCAGCACAGATTGCTAATAACGCAGTTGCACTAGGTACGCAAAGTACAGGTAACTATGTTGCCACAATAGCAGGAACTGCAAACGAGATAACAGTATCTGGCTCTGGTAGCGAAACAGCAGGTGTGACACTTTCATTACCCGATGATGTCACTATAGGAAATGATTTAACAGTCACAGGAGAATTGCTTGTACAAGGTGATATAACTTCAATTTCGACTACAAATTTAGAAATAACCGATAAGTTAATTGTATTAGGAAAAGGTTCTAGTACTTTAGCAAATACCAATGATGCAGGAATTCAATTAGGTGAACATGTTGATGCACCTACACTCAAATACGATCATGCAAACACTAGAGTAAGTATAAACAAAACAATTTTTTCTACTGTAGGATTAGGTAATGATGCGGATGCATTAGCAGATATTAACTATAATGGTGCAGTTCCTACAGGTGGTCAAGCATTGGTATGGGATACTTCAAATGCATGGTGGGAACCTACAACACTAGGTTCAACTACCGATTCATATGCTGAAGGAACAAACAATAAATACTTTACAGATGACAGAGTAGATGATACAATTGTTGCTGGTGACGGTTTATCTAAAGCCTATGTAGATGGTGCTGGTGTACTAGATGGTAGAACCACACTAAGTGTAAATTCAAGCAATGGCGTCAAAATTACTGGCGACAGTGTCCATTTAGATTATGAAACTGTAAGTTCTGCTCCCACAGTAGTTGGTTCTACTGCGACTGGACACTTATGGTTCGTCATATAAGATTATGATATGTCAGACGAAATTTTTATAAACACAGGTACTAGCTTTCAGCAACAGTACACTGCAAGACAACCTGCGATAAGTCAAGTTACTACGCCTGCGATAAGAGACGCACAGGGGAACACAAGCGCACAGACTCCATTTACTTACAATCATAGACAACCCTATGCTTTTAGGAGTCCTTCAAGCGCACAGACTCCTAGTATTGGTCAAGCAAGATCACCGTCTACATATCAGAGACAAGGACAAACGCCTGATACCTATCAAGCAAGAAGTCCATTTACTTATCCTCGGATAGCACAGATTGTATATCAAAATCCCACTACTTACCAAAATAGACAGCCTGGCACATATCCAAGGATTGCACAGATTGTATATCCTTACATTGCACAAGCAAGACAACCGAGTATATACCGACATCCGACTATTTTACGCACCCCATTTACTTACAACCATAGGTCACCATCTGCCCAGCAGAATACAGGAAACTCTAGACAATCAATAGCGTATCCTGCAGATATACAGAGTCCAGCTCGACAACCTAGTATTGTTCAGAGTCCTAGTATTGTTCAGAGTCCTAGTATTGTACAGACTCCTAGTAGTACTCAAACGCCAACGAGTCAGCGGACTCCGAGTACTTCTCAACAATCGACAAACCAGCAAAGTCCTAGTACTTCTCAACAATCGACAAACCAGCAGGCCAACACGAATACACAGACTAGTGTACAGTCTTTTACACAGGTGCCGTACAACAATACCGATGGTACTACTGCTGCAACTTTAGCTGCTCAGTCAAGTCATAACCATACCAACTATTCCTATGCTAACACATGGACTGTAAGGTTAAGATTTAGAATGGTAGTAACTATCAGCGGTAGTTCTCAAACTATTGTTTGGCAAATAAGCAGGGGTGGCCAGTCTGGGCAAGAATTTCCTGTACAACAAGCTGCTTCCAATTTCTATGGAAGTGGGGGAAACGTGGCGTTTTCTGGTACATGGCGAACGGTAGAAACATGGGTATTTACTGGTGGTAGTACTTTGTTTGCCGACACTGTTGGTTTTGGCAGTACTGTTTCTTCATCCCTGTATTCTGCTACTTCGTCTGCGACACATGAAACTTACATACAGCGCTTAATGAATTGTGAAGAAAGTTTCAGTATTCCACCTAGCGGTGTTATTAATGCAAGCTATACTGTAGCACCTAACGCTCAAAAATCAGGTTATCCTACTCTTACTACAAACAATCATTCCGTTGACTTGGACATGTCGGTAAGTTGTCAAGGGAGTTGTTTCTTTGCTGGAACACAAGTTCTTCTTTCCGACAATACCACTAAAAATATAGAATTAATGGAAGCAGGTGATATGGTTATAGGACAAGACGGTGTAGTTAATGCCGTTGTTGATGTAATTACAGTATCTAAGGAAAACGACACATTCTACACTATTAATGGTGGTTTACAAACAACACCATCTCATCCACTCTTAACAACTACAGGTTGGAAGTGTTGTGATATCACAGTGAACCCTAACGAACATGCTGATTTAAATATGACAGACTTAGCAATTGGAGACTTCCTTGTTAAGACTGCGAATGATGGAACAATATCAAGTGAAGAGGTAACAACTCTTACTAACGAAACTATCGATGATGTTACAATTTATAACTTGGATGTGACAGATTCCCCTGAAGGGAATGACACATATGTGGTTGACAATTATGTTGTACATAACAAGTAGGGGGGAGAGAAAATGAGTATATGGACATCAGACGCAATCCCATCCCGATCACCTAGCATTACACAGACTCCTAGCACTACTCAAACGCCAACGAGTCAGCGGACTCCTAGCACTACTCAAACGCCAACGAGTCAGCAGAGTCCTAGTACTTCTCAACAATCGACAAACCAGCAGACTACTTATACAAAGCAGACTACTTATACAAAGCAGACTAATGCCAATCACCAAACCAGCTACAGGCATCCGAGTACATATCAACATCAAGTACAAAATCCATCTACTTATCCGTATATAATAAATACTCAAACTCCGAGTATTGCAAATGGACAGTCGTCTTCTAATGTTCAGAATCCTTCAAGCGCACAGACTCCATTTACACATAGTGCTGATGGTCAAACACCTTATGCATATCAGGCTACTGGACAAACTCCATATATTGCAAATAGACAAAATGCTGCACAAACACCTTATGCATATCAGGCTACTGGACAACAACCTTATATTGCAAATAGACAAAACGCTTATCCTTATACTGCAAATGCACAGAGTCCATTTACTTACCAACATAGGACACCGTCAATATATCAAAATCCTTTAATTGGTCAAAACCCCACTATTGGTGATGCCAGACAACCCAGTATAGTTCAAACTCCTTATACTCTTGCGTATCAGTATCAAGCACCTTTTACATATCAGGTGACCTATCCTAATACAAGAACTATTGGGCCGCTTGCTAAAGTGAAAGGAATATTCAGAAACAAAGGTGATGGAACTGTAGAAAAAGTGGATGAAGTCTATACAAATGATAGTGGCACACTAGAAAAAATTCATCAATCTGTTCCTACAGCACAGTATCAAACTTAAGGTGGTATAAATAGTTATATGGCTATCATTGCAAACATATTCATTGACCAAGGGGCGGACTTTTCACTTACCGTAAACGTATCTGATGTAGACGGAAGTGTATTGAATCTCACTGGTTATACAGCATCCTCGCAAATAAGGAAAACTTATGCTTCTTCAAGTGCAAGTGGAACCTTTACAACTGCGATTACAGCTGCAGATGGTCAGGTAACCCTTTCATTAACCGACACGGTAACTACGGCTCTTCCAGCTGGAAGATATGTATATGATCTAACTGTAACAAGTGCAGCTGGAATAACTACAAGAGTGGTCGAAGGTCAGGCAATAGTAACGCCAGGCGTAACGAGGTAAATCATGGCTATTAAAGGAACATTGAGTCGAGTCGCAACCATCGGTGGAAGTATCGTTGGTGCAGGAAACATTCGTGCAAAACAAGTTGCGATTGGAACAACGGCTAGTACAGATATTTCAGCAAAATCAATTTCAGAACTTGCAGATGTAAATGCAACAGAAACCGATGACGGTATTCTTTCATACGATGCAAGTACCGACAAGTGGGTAACAACTACTACACTTGATGGTGGAACATTTTAATTTACTAAATAACTATACAAACAAATCAAGGATACCAACCAGTGAAGGTATCGACCCACATAGTGAGTGGACTGTCTCTAATATATGATGTAATCACGGCCTCGACAGTGACAGGCCAAACTTAAATAAATTAAAAAATTAACCTTTATAGGAAAATATAAAAATGGCAACAGTAATTCAAATCAAAAGAAGTACAGGTTCCGCTGCACCCGCTACGAGTAATCTCGCAGAAGGTGAATTGGCATATGTACAAGATAGATCGAATTCAGGTGCTAGTGCAAAACTTTACATTGAATCCGTAGATTCAGATAACTCTACACCCCTAATCCATGCGAT
>Ga0209090_10000312_pt1 | contig 30242 bp, 13 predicted proteins | sample ArcticOcean_MG_C_9_FD_187432 | JGI IMG/M metagenome (GOLD analysis project Ga0209090, IMG submission 187432) | Marine microbial communities from western Arctic Ocean - ArcticOcean_MG_CB2_152 (SPAdes) (version 2) | ecosystem: Environmental > Aquatic > Marine > Oceanic | place: Arctic Ocean... | reverse complement strand
ACAGTTGCTAGTGACGTTTGTGAAAATGTAATTTTATAATACTCTACTCCACCAAACGTTAATGGTCCTTGAACATTTGATACCGCTGTTCCTGCTGGAAATTTAGCATCACTTACTTCTGTACCAGCAACTGCGTTAGTTGATTCCCAACTTACTTTTGTAAAGTACAAGTAGTTAGTATTTGTTAATGCGCCACCAACAGCAAATGTAACTGATTCACCTGCACTAAGGTAACCGCTGTTTCTATTACTCGTACGTACTTGATATCTGCCATAGTAAGATTGCTCATAAATGTTATTCACAACTGTTCCTGCTGGAAAGTCTGAAAGTCCTGATGCCGGGTTACCAGTGGCTACAATTTCTGTACCAGTAATAACAGAATCACTTATGGCTTCCCATTCACTTGTTGAAAAGTAATGATACTGAGTATTACTTCTGTTATACAATGAATTAGCTGATTCTGTCATCTGCACCGTTGTAGTTGCATCTCTAACAACCTGTGTAGCACCTGTACTCCAAGTAACACTTCCACCTGGTGCCACTTGTGCAAAGCTAGGTTGTCCACCTGCCGCTAGTCCTGATAATCCACTCCAACCTACGTTACCTGGATCAAGTGGATAGTTTTGTGGGTTTAACACACCTTCAATAACAATACCACCTGTACTTGTATCTGATGTAACTTCAATACCTTCAAGTAGCAACTGGGCTCTGTTAAGTAATTCGCGTTCTCCTAAGTCGCCGACAATAGCGTTGGATACACTAGGTGCTAGTCTAAGCATGAACACCGTATTTCTTGTTGTAGTAATAGTGTTACCAGTTGATGCGTATGAAAAGATATAACCTCGATCAGTATCAAATCCGCCATCTGTTAAGAATGCTGACCCCCAATGTGATATAATTGGTGATATAGTATTACTAATTAGTGGCACGCCTGTTTTTGCTGTATGTGCCTCAGCTAGTCCAGCAGTATATGTTCTATTGGCTCCTGATGCATAATTTGACATTGGTGCTGATCTTGTTGCTCCAATTAATGTATCACCAGTAATACCTGTATAATTAATCATCTCACCATCAATCATTATTGTTCCACTAGTTGGAAAGTATTTTGCATCTACTAACGGAATAGTTGTTTGTGCATAATCAATATCTGCCGCAAGTTTACCATTTGGTCCTTCGTTAGTAATTTCATACCTAACTGGCATATTACCAGTACGCATAAATGCTTCTGTGTTTATATTACTATTTCTCATTCTATGGAAGAAGATAAAGTTACCATCATCACCACGTAACATATAATCAATAAATCCTGCTCCGTACCAACTGTATTGGATTCCCATCATCTGCATCTTAGACACATCAATATTATATCCACTACTACCTGTACCGTCAATTCTATCTTTATTAAATTCAATTTGTCTAGTTTTCTTATCACTAACTAAACATATCTTACAAGCTGATGCAGGAGTTACACCTCGAAAGTCAGGCGTAACATACATAGTTGTATCATTAGTAATATTAGAAACAACATGAGTCATTCCTTTAATAACAATTCTATCGCCTGCTTTAAGCTGATCTCTAAATCTTGTTCCAACCCCTGTACATAAGTTACTATCAACACCTACATTTACTGTTCCTGCCAATTGTAATGTTGCGGTACGTTGTACACAAGTAAAGTTCTCTCCATCATACTCCATAAAGATACCGTTCTGATCATCAAATGCTCCTGAACGTACAGTTGCTCCGTGCCATGTAAGTAACGAAACTTGTGCTCTAGCACTTAATGTTGGTGATAAATTACCTAATTTAAAATCAGCAACAACTCTAAATTGTCTTTCTGACACAATCGATGCTACCGTATAATCTCCGTTATACCCTGGAGTTTCAATTCCAAGTAATCTAACTCTACCGCCAATTTGTAGTCCATGATCTACATCATCTGTGGTAACACTAATAAATGATCCAATAGCTACTGCATCGGCTGTAACAGCAAGTAAGTCATAACTTGGTGCAAATAAAGCACCTGTTGTATACATAATACCTTTACCAGACTGATATCTAATATATTTTTTACTTTGTCTAATAGCTTGTGCACCATGTTGTGGTCCACCTGTTCCTAACATAACACCACCGTCATATGGTCTATGTACAAAGAACGAATCTGGTCTTGGATAAATGTTTGCAACGATATCGTTAACATCACCAATTGTTCCTGGAGCCCTACACTGATATTTCAGTTTAAATATTGTTGGAATTTGTTGTGCAAAAAATGGTCCTTCACAAAGTGTATGGTTATTTGCTCCACTATCACTTGATACCGTTATAATAAATGAATCTCCTGGAACTAACCCGTGTGCAGTAGCAAATGTTACTTCAACAGTAGCCAACGCCGCAAAAGCAATAGTACTTTGTGCAGTTATAGCTTGTGTTATCGATTCAGATATAGTAACTGATGAATATGTTTGAACAATTGTTCCAGTAAGTCCTGTTCCTACTCCTGTAACACTACTAATACTTCCGTCTGTTGTTACAGCTCCAACTAGTATAACAATATCATTAGTAGCATCAACGCCGCCTAGTTGTGATCCTGTAATTTTAATTTTGTTACCTGCTAGATAATTTTGTCCATCAATAACTACTACAGGATTTGAATAAACTCCTGTTGATCGTGATATTGTAAATGTAGCACCAGTACCTACGTTATTTAAATTTGTTCCGCCAACGCCAGTATATGATCCTGATCCACCAGGTGCTGTACCAGTATGACTAAATGTAGATATTCCACCGCCAGTAACAACACTATTAATTGTAATTGCTAAATCATTAGTTGGACTTGTTCCACCTACTTGGTTACCAAGAATTTTAAGTGTTTGTGTTGCATTATAAAGTGTACCTGGATTTCCAAGAACTGGTGTATATGTGCCACCACTTAATGTAACATTCCAAGTAGCGCCGGCGCCAGTTGTCATAATTGCTTGACCATCTGCTTGACTAATGCCGTTATAATATGCTTGGTCTAATGCTGTTCCTGCAATGCTAATTGTTAAAACTTCACCACCACCACCAACTGAAGCAATTGTAATTGTACAATTATTTGTACCGCTTCCGCCACCTAAATTTGCTCCGTCAATTGTAAATGTTTCACCTGTTAAGTAACCTGTACCTGCTGTACTAACAATTGCCGAATACGCTATATCTGTTCTAGTTACAGTAAAATCAGCTGTTGCTCCACTAACTGTATTTGTGGTATATGCTGGCCCGGAATAAACTGCCATTGCGTCAGCGGCAGTACCACTAATTGTAACACCAGTAATTACACCTGCACCACTAACTGTGCTTATAGTAACCTCTGCGTCATTTGTTGAGTTAATGCCGCCTAATGTGGGTCCTGCAATTTTTAATAAGTCACCAACAACATATCCATCTGTTGCATCAGCGGAAGTACCTGCAATTGTAAACCCTGTAATTAATCCTACGGCATTTACACCAGTTACTGTAACAGTAGCATCATTAAGTGGAGTTGCACCACCTATTGCTGTTCCTAAAATTACTACTTGTGAATCGACATTATATGTTTCTCCGCCAAGCGCCCCAAGTACAGATGAATACGTATTATTATAATTTACAGTAACATTAAATTGTGCATTAGTACCTATTTGATTTGTATGACTAGTTACATTAGTAAATGTTTGAACATTGACTGCTGTACCAGCAACGGTAGCTGTTAGAATAGTTCCGCCTCCTGAAACTGTAGCTACAGTAACAGTAGCATCATTGGCTGGAGTTGCACCATCTAAAGCTGTTCCTAAAATACTTAATGTGTCATTAACTGCATAACCTGAGCCGCCGCCTTGTACTACTACATCATAAACTGTACCTACTCTAATAATATTAATAAACGCTGTAGTACCACCAATACTTGCAGTAGTATACGTAACGTTTTGAAGTGTAACGTTTGCGTCTGCTCCAACACCAGCAAGTGTCATACTAGTTATAGCACCAGCATTAATTCCTGTAATTTTAACTAAAGCATCATTAGTTGAAGAAACGCCGCCTAATTGTAATCCGTCAATTTTAATGTAATCATTAATAATATATCCTGCACTAGCATCGCCGGCATTTAATGCAATAGTATAAACGTTATTAGTTACGGTAACATCAAAAGATGCACTAGTACCAACGCCTCCTGTAAATGTTCCTGTAGCATTGTTATAAGTTGGTTGTGCTAAACTAACACTATATGCATTATTAGTATATGAAACATCAAAAATTGCTCCAAGTCCTTGACCGTTGGAGTTTGTACCTGTTAAACTTGCATAGTTAGCATTACCGTCAAATGCTGTTCCTGTTGAAGTAATTGTAACTATATCACCACTAGTGTCTGCATCTGTAATTACAATTCTGCAGTCGTGTTCTGGTGTAGTTCCGCCTAAGGCATTACCTAATACTATAACTACATCGTCGTCTTCGTAGTCGTTACCGTCATCATTAACAGTTACAGTATAAACGCCGCCGGCTCTACTAATATCAAAGGTTCCGCTAAAGCCTGCAGAAGTATAATTTGTTCCTGCAACACCTGTGTAAGTAACATTATTACCAACAATTGCAGTTGTTGTATTTCCGTCTAAGTTAATACTATTTCCAACAACACTACTGATATATACCGCCGTTCCATCTCCTCTATCAAGCCCCATTCCAGTTAACACACCTGAAGTATTTGTAACTGGAATTACGTTAGAACCGATAGCAACATCCGAAGATGTTTGAAGTGTGGCAATTGGACCGCCTGTTCCTTGTACTGATGTAACCTGTGCACCAGTTGGAATACCTGCACCATTGCTTATTGTTTGAATTTTAAATGTTAAAGCCGCCGCGCCGCCACTGCCTAATAAATTATCAGCAACTGTAATAGTATCATTAACTGCACCACGTCGTCCACCTGTAACAATTGAAGCGACTGCGTTTCCTGCCCCGTCAATTACAAGATTAACTGTTGGAGCAATTACATTTGCGGCAATACTATCTGTAGTACCAGTAATGTTATTATATGTTCCAGCTGTTCTTAATGCATCTGCCGCTGAGTATGTATAAATTGCAATTGCCATTCCTTGTTCAACCAACATCGGAGAACCAACTTCTGGTAATGTTCCAGTCCATGCAATTTTATCTGCTCCATTTAATACCGCTAATGGATTGTATAATACGCCGGATGAGCCTTGCGATTCAATACTAAATGTTGGATTACCAATTGCCGCGCCTGTATAAAATCCTGCTTCTCGCAATTGTGTATAAAATGTTGAAAGTACTTCACCACTAGCTGTACCAACTTTTGATTTTGCAAAATATGTAAACGTACTAATAGTTGGTACTGTTGAAATAATAAATGATCCTTCAGCTCTACTTGCTCCTGCTACTGAATTTTCTAATGCTTTAAGTGTAATTGGTGTTCCTGGCTCTAAGTTATGAGCACCGATCGTAGTAATAGTAATTAATGACTGGCCAATTCCTCCAGTTCCTGCTGAAGCATCTGTTTGAACTTTCTGTACTTGTTTATCTGTACCTGGAACTTCGTAAATTGATGGATAACCTCTTTGTGTAGCAATAGCTTGCCATTTCGTTGGTTGTAGTCCATACTCAAAGTCAGCATCAAGCATAGATACTGAGTTTGAAACTCTCATACGTTCAATAGCATCAGTACCAAAGTCGTATGGTCTAACTCTTAATTCTCCTTGATCGATAAAGATTTGAAGATCATCTGATTCTGCAAATATTAGTCTTTCATCTTTAACAGGTAGTACACTTGTGCCATACGTAATAACATCATTAACAACTTTAAATAATTCACTTGTTCTATCTGACGTTCCTAATTCTGCCGCAGTATAAATTGTAGACTGTGCAACGGCTCCTGTACCTACTTGTAATGTAGGCCATACAATGTTTTTAAATACATAATGATTAATTAATCGTAATACAAATTCTTTAGTATATACTTCATGAGAGCGGTCGCCGTCAATCTGTGGGGTTGCTCCATTCCAGTACTTTTCAGAAGTTTTATATGTTTCAAGATTGCCGCCGTATTTTAAATCGTACTTAAGAGCATCGAGTTGATATTTTACATCTCTTTCACATTTTGGTCCATTATAAGTATAATCGTTCCACGATGGAATAGTATTTGGTAATACTGATGTTCCACTTTGTATAACACTAGTAAATATTGCAACTAGATCTGTTACTCTTCCAAGTGTTTTTGCCTCACCATCATTAGCTGTAGTACTTTGTACTGTTACAATAGGATCTTGTACAGTTGACCATGTTGTGTTAGTAAGAACATTAGTAATAATTAAATCTCTTAATTTATTATTAACAGCAATGGCATATGATATCTCTTGGGCAGTAGTAGCTGTAAATCCTTCACCTGAGTTAGTAAGATTTGAAGTTACACCTTCCCAATATCGTTTTGCATATTCAATAGTTTTAGAATTACTACCATTAAGAATGTCGTATGCAATTGCATCAATATTATATTTTGTATCACGTTCACACTTTTCATGTTGTACAGTATCATGAACACCTGGGTATGTTATCTCGAACCAAGCCATTGTTTCGTCAGCTAACCATTCTTTGTTAGCAACTATCAATGCATTAGCATAAGGATATGTAGTAGCTGTTGAAACATTATTACCAATCCAAGCAGTAGCTTCTTTTTGTAAGAAGGTTGAATTATTCTCTAATTGGACAATTGCATTAGGATGATATGTTGGATTATCGGTATTTGCATCTAAGAAAATAGTTGTAACTGTACCAGTTCTTTCTAAGAACTTTGGAAAATCATCATCAACATTTTTAGTAAGTGCATTCATGTCTGTTTGGAACTTAACAGTAGCACCTTTATCTGGATCTGAAAAGTTATACAAGACTTCGTTGACTGTAGTATTAGTAATTAATAATAAGTCATTTGTTGGTACTCGTGTTTGTAGTCTAATAGCACTTACGCCTGCTCTTTCAAGTACCGGAACATTGTCAAGACCGTTTTCAACTACATCAATAATAATACCAAATCTGTTTGTTATAATACCTGCCGCGGCACTTTCTGCCACACTAGCTGTATTAAAATATTGCGTAGTAGCTGTTTGCATGGATGTATATCCTGCATTTGAATATCCTGGTGTTGGAGCGGCGCTCGGACCAGTTTGGGTAATATTGTTAAGAATAGTAATAGTATCTGCTATCCTAGAAGTACACCCAGCTTCACCATTATTTGCATTTGTAGTTTGTGTAGTAACTACAGGTACTTGTTGAGTTGTATATGCTGTATTAGTAAGAATAAAATCATTGATAATATCTTTTACTTTGTTATTAACTGCAACGGCATACGTTTGTTCACCGCCGCCTAACAAAGTAGCTATTCCGGTAAAATACTTATTTCCCATTTTAATAGCTTGATGATTACCACCAGTAAATACATCTGATCTAATTGCATCAAGATTAAATCTTGTATCTCGTTCACATTTTACATGTCTATCTGGTGTATGCACACCCGGGTAAGTATTATCAAACCACGCCATTACCTCGTCAGCTATAAATTCTTTATTTGCATCAAGTAACACTAAGGCATACGGAAATGTTGGTGCTGGTGTAGGTTGTGTTAAGATATAATTATTAATTAAATCACGTGCAAATTGTTTAGCAAATGTTTCAGGAGTTCTGTCACCATCAATTTGTGGTGTTGAATTAATCCAATATTTACTAGCAGTATATCTTGTTTGTTCGTTACCGCCGTATCTTAGATCAAAAAGCATACCGCCGTCGCCTTCAACACCTTGTATATTAATTCTTGTATCTCTTTCACAAAGTGCTGGATCATATGTATATCCAGCCCAAGAAGCCATCACTGCCGGTATTGCACTTAATCCGTTTTCAGTAACATCATTAAGAATATTTTTTAATTCTATTACTCTATATACAGCATAAGATTCACCAACTGGATTACTTACATCTTGTGTAGTAACTATTGGAGATTGTTGTGTAGTATATGCAACATTTTTTAGAATATAGTCTTTAAATATTTCTACTAGTTTATTATTAACAGCAAGAGCATAACTCTGTTCAGTTGAGTTAGAAAGATTTGAATTAGTGCCTTCCCAATATTTTTTTGCATATTCAATACATTTAGAATTACCACCGGTATATAAATCATTTGCAATTGCATCAATATTATATCTTGTATCGCGTTCACATTTTTCATGACGCTCGTTACTTGCTATACACCCAGCAGTAGCACTTATAAAAATATGATCTGTTGTATTAGTAATTGCACCATTTGGTCCAACGTTTATAGTAACAGTTGTTGATGTAACTGCTGAAATTGATAGTGGTGTTTGGAAAGCATAGTCATAACCGCCTGGTGCCGCCGCGGCGCCGCTTGCTCTTGGATATGTATGATTTGTTGCATGACTATCTTGAGCACAAGTAAATGTTAAACTATTTGTAGCAATTCTAAGAGTACTACCAATTGCGAAACCGTGTGTTCCAATAGTTAATATTAATACACCAGTTGTCGGTGTAAATGCCGCCGCTGATACATTGTAATTTAAATCGTGTGCACCAGGATACGTAGCATCGAACCAAGCCATTGTTTCATCAGCTACAAATTCTTTATTTGCTATAATCTGTGCATACGCATTTGGATATGTTGCCTCCAGCTTAACTTGCTCAGCAATCCAAGCCGCGGTTTCATCACAGACAAACTCAGTGTTTTCCTTAATAAGATCATACGCCATATGATAGCGATTATCTGTTACAGGGATACCTGGTTGAAATATATATTGTTCTACTTTTGTTTTTGCCATCTTAAGTTATACCCCTAGTGCGATTGCTAAAGCCGACGCTGTAGTATCTACATATTTTTTATTAGTCACCTGCTGTGGACCTACTGGTTTTGCTGTCATTGTAGCTACTGTAAAATTCCCGGCTGTTGGAGTAACATCTCCTATCACTGTGTTATTTAACGTTCCTGACGATGAAACTATTCCTAAAAAGGTTCCGTTTTGAGCTACCGTTGTTCCAATAGCAACATTGTCTAGCTTACCACATGTATCAGGTTGTATTTCAACTGTTCCTAATCCTGTAGGTTTAATTGTTATTATAGAGTTTGCTCCAGCTAATAATACAGTATCTGTTGTCGTCAATTTTAATGCATTAACATCTACATTACTTATTGTTCCACCGTTTGCAGGATTTATAATAACTGTTCCTGAACTACCAGTTGGTGCCAATGTTATTGTAGCATTTTCGCCTTGTGCAGTTAAGTTTCCTGTAGTAAGAATACTACTAAAAGATCCAATACCTGAAATTGTTGGATCTGTTACTGCAATACTACCGACTGGAAGTCCATCACCATCGCTATAATATAATATGCTTGGTGCGTTTGCTGGAACTGTAAAAAGTGTTTTACCAAGATATTGTGCTTGTGCATCACCACCAGTATACGTTGTTGTACCGTCAACTGAAGTCCATGCCAACCCTTCATTATAAGGTACTTTAGGTCCGCTTGGATCAGCACTATCGACTTGTGTTATATTAAGTGTAAGATTTCCAAGGCCGCCTACCCTTAACAAAAGAGTAAATGTATATGAGTTTCCTCTTACTACTGCTATACCCGGATTAGTATCTAACATTGTAGTACCATCAATAAAATAATCATCAATACTAAAATTTCCGCCATTCTCTCTTAGAATGAAGTCACCACTAACTGATGCTTCTTCTTGTACAGTATATGATAACGTACGAACAGTTACATTACCCAGACTATCTACACTAAATCCTGGGCTTTTGTATCCTGCTTGTGCTTCGAATGGTGATTTGGTTACAGTCATTTATTGGCTCCGTATGTATTTATCGACATCAGGTAGCCGTGGCTTCGTTCTGTGTTTTGTAATAATTTGCACTATAAATTACCTTAGCACCTGCAAGTACTGTGGAGTCATCTTGTTCTCTAGGATATGCAACTAAACTAAAATATGAATCTGTAACTACTACCTCGAGTCGAAGTAAGTCAGAGCCTAAATTGCTTCGACCGTAAACTATAATGTTAGCTTTTTCAGGACTTGCTGTACAAAGAGCTTTTATTATTTCTTTACGTGCCGTGCTAACGTCACAAGCTATAGTGTATTCAGCACCCATAAACTCGCCTACGTACCAACGATCTAGTTCTGTACCAGAATCAACTAATGTAGCTGACGGTCCAGAATAGCTAAGATTGGCGCCGTTTTTAAATTCAATTGAATTATTGGCTCCTTTGCGGAAGTATTTGCTAATATCAAACATTCTAATCCTCTTTGTTTTATGTATTTACCTAAAAACGCGGTGTTCTAAGAAGAGCTATTTTTTGTTTAATAGTTCGAAACTGTTACTAGCTTGTTATATTCAGGGATGAATAAGTATTCCATATCACTATTTGCAAGAGTTCTAACAGCATCGTCTAATGTTTCAACTAGTGGTTCTCCAGCTAAGTTAAAGCTAGTATTAAATATTATAGAAATGCCGGTTTTTTCCTTAAAGGCTTTAATAATATTATAATAATGTGGATTTTGTTTTTCAGTCACTGTTTGAATTCTACAAGTTCCGTCTACATGGATAATTGCAGGTATTTTTTCAGCAATTCCGGGTTGGCAATTTACAGCATACATCATAGTTGGTGATGAATCCATTCCACGTAAATCAAACCATTCGTGTACATCTTCTTCTAAAATTGTTCCTGCAAATGGTCTAAAATATTCTCTATGTTTTACTGCATTTACATGTTCTTTACCATCAGGATCAGATGGGTCATACATAATAGTTCTATTACCTAATGCTCTTGGACCATTCTCACTTCTTCCTTGGAATAGTGTTACAATCTTTTTATCTGTTAATAACTTAACAACATCGTCAATTGTTGCTGTTTTTATTTCAGCATCATATCTTTTTACTATCTCTGTAATTTCTTTATCACTATAATGATATTCTGGCCCTTCATATAGTGTTTCTACCTGTGGATGAATAGTAGTGTCACCAGTTAGTTTTCTGTGCCATAATAGTGCCGCACCCATTGCCGTTCCAGCATCATTAGAAACCGGTTCAACATAAATTTCAATGTCTTCGTTTTTAAGTGCTTCTAAATAATGATAATTTGCAACACAATTTAATCCATATCCACCGCTAATTACAACTTTCTTTTTTCCACTTAACTTAACAGATTCTTTAATAAGTTTTACAACTTCATCTTGTGTTTGTGTTTGTATAGAGTAAGCAAAATCTCTACGATTCTGATATTCTGTGATATCGTTATCTTCACTTCTTCTAGCATCACCTTTTAAAAGTTCATCAAACATATTATGATTAACATGGGCACCGTTTGGATAATCAGGTATAATAACTTGTCTATCTACTATAGGGTAAATTGTATCCTCTCTAAATATTCTTGGACATTTAGGGTTTTCTTTTCCATAAGGAAATAGTCCCATTGTTTTTCCTGCTTCAATAAATTGAAATCCACAATATTCTGTAACTGCCTCGTATGCTTTTGTAATACCAGCATTTTCTGAGATGTGTAAAATATGTGTATCGTCAGCGGGTTCGTCAAACATTTCACTAGAGAAGTTTAAAAGTTTCTGACCCTGTAATGGGCCTCTAACTCCTACATGTTTATAAAGCGTTTTAAATGTGTTTGGATAATCACAATCAAAAATGCTTTCAGTTTCCCAACATGTCATTCCTTCTTCATTAACACGAAAGTCAAGAAATGTTCCTGCACCATCAACTACAAGTGCAACTGCGGAATCAAATCCGCTTCGATAAAATGAACAAGCGGCATGTAATTTATGATGAATATGGCTTAAATCAATAACCTGTGGATGCGGCTCTGCCTGTGAATTATGGTCTCGTTGAATTAATCCTAATTTCCTTGCTAACCCTGTATACGGATCTTCACCACAAAAATCAAGCCTTCCTGCAGATGATTCTAATGATTGAGTATGAGCTACAATTAGATAATCAAGTTTATCTGTATATTCTAAAATTTTAACCATAGTGGCGAAAGGAGCACCGTCATACTTTCGCCTTGTTAGACGTTCTTCTTCCATAGCAAATACAACCTCACCGTCTTTTAATAAACATACTCCGGCATTGTGTCCTCTAGCTATTCCTGCAATCCATACTGGTTTACTCATATTTTAAAATCCTTCATATCCTGTATTAATGTCAACTAACTCGTCTAATATTCGTTCTTCAAATCCAAGAATATCTTTGTGTTCTTGCTTAAATTGGGTTAGTTGCTTATGTAAGTTTTTTTGTTTGTTGTTGTTTTCTTTTGTTAATCCTAAACTAGGGCGTACAACATCATTTAAATAATTATAATGATGTACATGACTAGGATGTTCTTCTCTCCACGGATTTTTATCTTCGGGTCCTTGGAACCAATATGCATCATCTGGATTATCCCACGCATATAATCCTACTGGTCGCAACCAGTTATCTTTATAGTTAGTAAATACCGGCTGATAACACTTTAACTCAGGCTCACGTTTCCACATACTTTCTCTTTCTGGTGTGTGACTTTCTCCATAGTCAGGATGAAAAGGCATGTCAGTTCCACATTTATCTAACTCGCCAATTGATGTCATTTTCCAAGTACATCCTGTTGACTCTAATAATCCTTGTGTAAGTACTATTTGATTCATTGTATGCATAAAGTAACTTCGTTCATCCCAAAATCTATCAATCCACTCATTGTCATATATTGAACTATTGCCTACACCAAAAATACTACCTTGGGTTTTCCATCCTATTTTATTTGTATCTCTAAACCAAGCGTGTAAAAAACTATTTTTGTCATACAATAAAGGATTAAACGTGTGCCAGTCATTACGCATATGACTAGACCATTGTACTAATATAATATCATCTTTAGTAAAATTGTTTTTTACATGACACTCTGCTACACGTTCTGCTATAGCTTTGTTGCCAATTCCTGGATGAGCCCAATTAGAAAAAGAATCAAATTCATAACCTAAATAGTCGGCATATGACGGCCAAGCATAATGTGTAAAAGAACAACCAAATGCAAATACTCGCTTCATACTTTACTTGTCCTTTTTAACTTTTTTACCTTTTATTCCGTTGTCAATTGATTCGATAATAACATCTTCAATTTTTTCATTCATTTGCATGATGCCATCATTAACTCTATCAGACCATTCATCAGTTGTAATACGAATCGGTGAATATACTCTTTTAGTTTCACCCATATCTAAGATATCAAAGTTACTATCTTCTGGATAAGAAACATTAATAGCAAAAGTTGAGCCTATAACAACTGTAGATTTTTTATCTAATGCATGAGCCATATGTTGTCCAGCACTATCACATCCTAAGAAATAATCAGCCGATGAAATAATTCCAGCCCACGCTCTTAAGTCTGCACCCATTGGTGAAGCTACTGGCTCTTCTATACCATGTTTTTGGAATTCCATTTGAAATTCCGCCATATGTATAACTGCATATTTTTTAGAAAGTTTTTTAATAATATTAACAGAATTATCAGCTTCAAAGCTACGTCCACTTCCGTCTGAAACTGCACCATTTTCGTTTTGGATCATTCTGCCGTATGGTTGGAATACTATTGCTTGTTTCTTTTTACATTTTTCTTTAACTTCGTTAACTACTTTTTCACCAAACATTATTTCTTGACGATTAAGCCTAAGGGCTGGTTTTGGTAAATCTCTTAGTCCTTTATTATTAATGCCAATATCATATGCTTGGGCTATACTACATTTTTGATTATAATACTCCCAAACCCTATAAGGCTCAGGTGTACATAAGTCCATGTTAATTAATTTTTCTTGGAATAGATTTTTGTGCCAGTTATCGTATGCTTTAGCATGTAGAACAGGATGGCCTTTATAGAAATCAGTGCCACCTTCACAAACAATAATAAAATCGTCGTCTGGATTTTCTGTTGCAAACAATTCTAAAGCAGGGATTGACGCAATTACTCGACCAGCGCCGCCATTAATGAAAATAGCTGTATTTCTTTTATCAGTCATCCTTTATCCTCTTGCAGTTATTCGCACTTACTAATATAAGTGTTACACAAGATATTTAAAGAATTTTATGTTAGGAGGATTGTTTTCTGGCTGTGATAGTACCAGCTACTCTAGTCTTACCAGTAGGGCTGGCAGGTGCCGCCGTTAAGCCATCAACATCACCGTCATCAAATGACGTTCCGTCTGTACTTAGGTTAAGTCTAGCTAAGTCTGCGGCCATATAATTTCCATCTAATTCTGGTGGAATAAAGCAACCTGAAACTGGGTCATACATTGCATCCATAATATATCCATCTGATGGATCATTACGTGCTTCTTCAGTTAGGTAACGCTTAATTTGTTTACCTTCCCATTGTGCTGGTTTATCGTCAGGTGCCAATGGCATTCTAACTTTCCATGGATCCCAACGTACTACTTTTGATAATTTAAATTTAGCTCCAGTACCAGCATCAGTAGTTGGTGTATTTGCAACGTCAGCATGTGTTTGTGCTTGAAAAATATGTCTAGCACACCAAGCGTTACGTGTTCTTACACCACTAATCTTACCAGTAGCTGTAACAGATGTAACAATAATAGTAACATCAAGTGTTGGTCGTTCAGTTAAGTTTAATACTCCAAATCTACCGTCATCTATCATTCCTTCAGGACTTGTTGGATCATCACCATCTTGTGTTCCCTCAACATCACCTGTGTGTACATTGTCCATGTCATAATGATCAAAGCCAGGACGGTATCCCATTGGTTGACAAATATCGTCATGTGTTTCTACGTCATCGTCTTTAAAGCCAAATACTGACTTATCAACTGTAAATTTATCGCCTACTTTATAACCACTACCTTGGGCTGTAACTTCAATTTTAAAGGCCGCACCATAAATTTCAGGAATATCTCTTAAAATTGCTCTATAATTTTCCCATTTTGTTTTAAGTGCAGATGGCATATCATCTTGAATTTTATGATCACTTCCACTTAATTTAGACCAACGTGTATTCTTTAATGAATACCAACTAACGTGTGGTTTTTTAAATGGTAGTGGAAATACCCAATTTCCGCCTAATCCTGTTTTAGGATCATGTCCGTTTGGATTAAATTCTATATCTTGTATTTCGTATGTATGATCAGGAGATGCCACTTTTGGTTGTATATGTACGAATGGTTTCCCGTCAACTGAATTAATTACAGGTAATTCTTCAATAGTTTGTTCCCTACCGTCAATTAATACTTGATCAACATCTGGCTCTAATAATTCACATATTAATGGATCTTTATTACAATCAATTAATACTTTATATGTATGTGCTGGTGGCATAAAATCATCTTCAATGCCCCAAGGTCCAGGAGATGAAGATAATTTATTAGTTATCTTATCCATAAACACCCATAAATGATCTGGGCCTCTATAATTCCACTTACCTACTAACCCTAATTTTCTTGTTTGATATAGGTATTTGTCAGGCATGTCATAACTAAACTGAAGATCAATCTGAGGAAACTCTTTTGCATTAGGGTTTTCTGATCTATCTTGGTGTTCAAATCCTGTTATATCTGTAAATTTAGCCATTTATATTTTCCTAGTAATACAACACGTATATCGCGCCGCTTGCCCCTGGTGAACCACAACAACAACTTCCGTATGATTGTGAACTTGATCCTGCTCCGCCTGGCCATGAGCCAAACATATCGCCGCCTCTAGTGCAACAACCATTTGGTCCCATTTTTGGACCTGATTGTGCCATTGGAGCAACTGGTATATATTGTAATCCTCTATCGCCACAATGTTGTGACCGTTGTGATGATCCTTTAATTCCTGCTATTCCAAAGTCAACGTTATTTGGCATTTGTGAACAGTTATAACAATTCATACAACAACTATAACAGCCAAAGTATCCGTGACATTGTGAACAGTTAGTACACATTCCACCACAAGCAGTTGCACAAAAACAACCTAACCCTGTTGGAGTTCCCATAACAAAAGTATTACAGCCTTGATAGCTACCTGCATCTGGTTTACAGCATGTAGCCGCTCCTGCACACATTGTAAATACATCACCTGAGGAAACTGCTGAACTTTTAACAGCATAACTACCTGAGTCTGCCGGATAGCCTTGCATACAACAACATGATCCCATGCCTGATGCTCCGCCGCCCCACATTTCCCAAACTACATAGCTTGTACCGCCAGGTATAGTCCATTGACAACATTTTCCACCGTTACCTGTGCAACAATATCTGGAAATTGGTGGCATACCGTGTGCTTGGCGTGGCCATGATTCGTTATGATCCCAATTCCATTCGTATGATACTGTAAAGGCTCTCGGAGCTGGTGATGTGCTTGAATATCCTGGTAAAAAATCTCTTAGAGTTGACATTAATTAATTCCCTTATACATCTGATTGATAGTAAACAACTACTAACCCCCCTGCGCCTGGTCCGCCACAATAACAAGGTCCGTGGGCATTTGCTGATGCACCACCTCCTCCTGGGAATGTTGCTGGTCCACCATGTACTCTACCATGTGTTTGATAACAGTTATCGTGACTCATTCTAGCACCTGATTGTGCCATTGGTCCCGATTGGGTTAATTGAAATGTTGAACTTGCACACATTGATGTGCCTGCTCCGCCGCCGTTAAATCCACAAATTGAAAAATCTGCTCCGTGTACGCATCCACATGAGTAAGTTGGACATCCACAATATGTTCCTTGCGCCGCTCCAAAGTTGCAAACGGTGCATCCCGGTGCTCCACCTGATGCACATAAACAAAAATATGTTCCATCGCAACAACCAGTTGCCGAACATGCATAACTTCCACATCCTGTACAGCCTGTCGAAGTCGGTCTACAACATCCTGCTGAGCCTGCACATAATACAAAACTTGACGAAGGTGTTACTTCACCCATCTTACGTCCGTAACTTCCTGACCCGCCACTGAATCCTTGCATACAACAACAAGCTCCGCCGCCGTCTCCACCTGCTCCCCAAACTTCAAAAGCCGCCCATGTTGTATCTGTTGGAACTACCCAAGTACAATTACATCCCGGGTTAGAATCCCTAGTTGTATCCATAGTTGAATGAAAGATGTAGAGAGTTTTTAAGGATTTAGCTCCTGAGTCGCCGCCTAATTCTAGTAGTGTTCTTAATGCAGACATTAATTAATTTCTCCGTTAATCTTGTAAACCGTTTGGATCAGATTCTGGACCTGGTGCTGGTGCATCAGCAAAACCTCCTCTTGATGGTTCTATTGGAAATTTTACCATATGTGCTGGAAATTCGTCAGCTTCGCCGCGTTTCCATACTGTTGGCATATCTCTCATTTTCTTTCGCCATGCTACCCATGGTAGCTTAACTGAATCTGGTTGATCAAATGATAATTTTGCATCACTCATTGCTAACTGATCATCTCTTGTTTGAGTCATTGTTGCCCAAGTAACCCACGGTTGTTTCCATGTTAATTCCCAATCACCGCCTTTGTGCATATTATCACCGTTATCATTATCTACTGTAGCTGTGGCTGGTTTATATTTAAGTAATTCTCTTTCGTATGTATGATCTGGCATTTCGGGTATTGCATGAACATACGTTCCATATCCTTCTGGCAAAGCAGTTGCTACATTAGTTTGACTTAATGTTACAGAATGTGGTAAAAAGATTGCACAAATTAGTGTGTCTGCACCTTTACAATCTAATTCAACTTTAGTTTGCCCAGTTGGTGCTGGCATTCCATTGTCGTCCCAATTCTCGTCAATTGGCATAGCATCGCTTTTATTTTCTCTAGTTGCTTCGTCTACAAAAACCCATAATTTCTCTGGACCTGTATAAGAAGCTGTCGCGGTCTTCCCATCAGCATTTGTTTGTGCCAAATATTCGTCGGGTAGATCGTATGTAAAATTTTTAGTAATTTGCTTCATAATTTGTATCCTTATACCTTTATATTTATCATTTCTTTAGTTAGGTCCATAATGTTTTTAACTATATGATATTTTAACCATGCCACCTGAGCTCCATTGGCCCCAACAACAACCTCCACCACAAGCAGTTGCACTAAAACTTCCGCCTGCTGGGTAATCGTCTGAACAACCCCATCCACATCCTGTACAATACATTGGTGGAATACAAGAGTCTTTGCCTTTTCTACTTGAACTTGATTTAGGTCCGCCGCCAACTTGTTCCCACATTTGATTGTGGCAATATTGAGTTTGCATTGTACCATCTCGTCCATGTCCAAATTTTAAATCGCCTTGTGTACGAGCGTCAATTACATGACATCCGTGACAACAATTGTAGGCATATAATGCGTGACACATTGTTTTGCCGCCACATCCTGGACCTGCACATGTTGTAGGAATACTTCCTCCTGTAACAAAACTAGTGTAACCATCATACCCTAAACAATGAGCTTGACAACATGATCCATTACTCGCCGCACAAATTGTATATACGTTCCCACATAATCCTGTTCCGCCTGCCGCTGAAGTTACTGTGCGAATTGCATACGACCCTCCACCTGCTCCTTGAACTGGATATTGGCAACAACATGCTCCTGCGCCTGCTCCGCCGCCGCCCCATAGTTCAAATGTTGCGTTCCTAATACCTTCCGGAACTGTCCAGGCACAACAACAACCGCCGTTGCTTATACCTCTATTATCATTATAGACGTAGAATATCTTGGTCGGTATTCCAGACCCCCCAGTGACATCGCCTAGTAAAGCAGTTAAACTTGACATTTATGCATTTCCTCTATTCTTAAGTACCTGACATTACCCAACCGTAGGTTGCACCTGTATATATAAAAGTAATCGCTACGTTGTTAATGTTCATCGTTAAATCTTCATTTAGATTTTGAATCTTTGAGCCGTTTCTTGCTACAGTTAAATTATTTGTTGAATAACTTCCTGTAGGATCAATTACTTGCACAACATCGTTTACCAACAACGATGCATTCGCCGGCATAGTTAGTGTCCATGCTCCGCCATTAGTGTTAGCTAAGACTCGTTCATTAACTTTAGCAGTATAAGTTGTAGATTTCTCTACTATTACAGAACTACTTGTTCCAGTTGTTGATATGTATCTTCCCATTGTGTTTTATCCTTTAAACTTATATGTATTTATCATTAGACAGTCGCTGTTTCAATACCAAAACAAACTGCACTCACACTTACGGCAGATGAGTAAACTACAAGTATCTGCCCTGCCGATAGTGCAATACCTGTTCTTTCCATGACACCCTTTGACAATAATTCTACATCATGCTCGAGGAATTCGCTGTCCAACGGGGTGGCACCGGTAGTTGTTGCAATTCTGATGGTAATCGCTGAATATCCTCTATTAACCATGTTTACGCTAACAATTGCGAAAGTGTTAGCTGGTACGGTATATATAGAAGTATAAGCTCCTGCCGCCAAATCTGCGTGTCCTAATCTTCCTGTGGCCATTTTATTTCTCCTTTAACCTTTCTTAACTTAGTAAAAACGTCTGCATTGCTACTGGAGCTCCACTAACTCCTCCAGAGAAGTGCATTACAGCAGTAGTATTTATTAAAGCACCCGTCGTTGTAGTAATAGTATTACCTTGGATATTAATTACTCCAGCTGTAACACTATTTACATTCAATTCAGAAGCACCGCCACCAATTTGGGACGTAATATATGTTTTAATTGCTCGTTGTGTTGGAACAATTTGATCACTATTTGCAGTAAAAGTACCGTCTGTACTAAATTCATTAATAACAGCCCCTGTACCACCTAATGCAACACTTCCTAATTGAAGTTCTTGTAAGCCTGATATACTAAATGCATCAGCATTTAGAGTAGCAATACCTGTAGCCTGTTCAACTGTAAATAAGTCGCCAACCCTAAAGTTACCATCTTGATCAGTTGATGTCATAAACACTCGTCCGCCGCCGCTTTCAATAGTCTCATCTGTTTGATCGGATGGTGTTGTTGGTATTCCAGGATAGTTAGTGCTAGTAAAGTCACCAGTACCAACATCTAAAAAGTCGTGTCCAGTTAGTCGTACTTGACTGTATCGAATTCTTATTCCTAATTTTTCGCCATGTTCTGGTGATTGTGGAATTTCTACATTTGGACTTAATTGTAATAGTGCTGAATATGGTCCGCTACCAGTTAAATTTGTTACTGATACAAGTTTATACCAAATATTCGTAGATGAATCAAATTGTACATTTGATCCCGGCTGTGGTATTGTTAACATACCTTCAACTTGAGTATACTTGCCACTTTGTTTTGCATCTCTATAACCAGCCCCAGTAGCAATAACGCCTCCTGAAACATAAGCAGAATAAGTAGTTCCTACTGTTGGCCATAATAAGTCTTTATCTAAAAATAGTCTTAGTGTGTTAACATCAACAACATCAACATAGTATGAATTAGCATTTAGTTGGTTTGTACCTGTTATACCTGATACTGTAATTTTATCTCTAGCATTCATAGTATGGCCTGTAACTGTAATATCTACTATACCGTTACTTCCGTTAGTCGGAATAGTTGTTAATCCATGAGTAACAACTTGTGAAATAATAGTTATAAGTTCACCTGTTTTAGTAACAGATGCCGCTTCACCGTTATTAGAATTAGTAGTTTGTGATGTTACTGACTGTAATGAAGTATGTGCAGTATTAGTTAAAATATAAGTTACAATGATGTCTCTCATTTGCTCATAAGCTTCAACTATTTGAGATCTTTCGCCTCCAACAAATCTTTGACCAATCCAATATGTTCTAGCTGATTTAATAGTTTCTGAGTTACTACCAAATTTTAGATCGTGTACAAATGCATCAAACAAGTATCCTATATCTCTTTCGCACTTAATTGCATCATGAACAAATCCGCCCCACATACTTGGTGAGCCACTTGCTATCTGTTGTAAGATCCAAGCGTTAACTTCATCTTTAACATATTCTTTATTTGCATTAAGTAACACTATTGCATATGGATTAGCTGTATATGTAATTCCTGAAATATTTTTACTAACTCCTGCATCAGCTACTGTAGCTGTTACAGTTGTAAAGCCTGTTCCTGCATCACTAAATGTAGGCTGTGTTAATACTCCATCTCCTACAAAAACTTCATACAATGCATCTGCTGTATTATTAGGATCAGTAAATGTTACTACCGGAGTACTTGTATAAGAAGCACCTGGGTTAAAGATTCTAACTTCAGTTATCTTACCGTCTACAACTTTCGCTCTTGCGTTTGCTGTAATTGAAGTTGTTGATCCATCACCACTTGGTGCTGAAATAGTTACTCTTGGTTCAATACTATAAGTTGTTGTATTATCTAATAAAGTTTCAATAGCTGTTGCAGGAATCATATGATCCCAACCAGCACTATCATCACTTGGTTTTTTAACTGTAGCAACTTTTGTTCCAGCGTTATATGTATCAATGTATGCAATTTGTCCTGCACCTTTACCACTAGTAATAACAATAGCCATTCCTACGTATGCGGCACTTAATGCTATATCAGTATTTGATATAGTAATTTGTGTAGCGGTACCAGCCTGTATTGAATTTCCAGCTGTAATATAATCTTTACCACCAAATGTAGTTGTATCACCAATTAGTCTAACTTGCATAACTCCGCCAGTAACAGTTACTGGTGTTATAGTTCCTAGTCCATATCCATCCCCTGAGAATGTATATGTTGTATTTGCTACAACATAATCTCGTCCAGCATTTGTGTATTCAAGTGCAATAATTTTATTATTGTCAACTATTATGCCGCCGATACTTGCTGAGTAACTTCTGTTGTCAACGTATGCTTCAATTGCATTCTCAGTTAAATCAACTTGTTCAGATACTGCTCCAAAATCTCCATAAGAGTTATTTCCGTTTGTAGCACGTATTTTCCCGCCATTTTCTGTTAGGTATCCAATGTGTCCATAATATGTAAATACTGAAACAAGTTCAGCTCTACCTAAGTTAGTAACCCAAATTGCAATTCCGTCATTAACAATTTGTGTAAAGTCATTCGCTACAATTGAATCATTACCGCCGGCATGTAATTCGCCGTCTACTTTAGCACCAACACATTTTGTACCTATTGTAGTAACATTTTGTATGTATGGTGATTTCAATGTAATCCAAGTTGACTTATCATTTGTGCCCCAACCTGGATCTAGTGATATAAATGCGCCTGCTGTTGGACGTTTGGTTCCATAAGCATTTGTAATTCCAGTTGATACATATTCGAAAGCACTTATATTTTTTGCTTCTGTTACAGCGTATGTAATTTTTTGTACAGTACCACCGCTTACATAAGTATGAGCTAGTGTACTTTTGTCCATTCCGACAATAAATGTATTTGCGTCTATAACATCATAAACATGAAATATTCCTGAATCTTGTGTTGCATCTGGAAATACTTTTTCTGATACGCCACCACTTGAAGTACAAGAAACTAATACACTTTGAAGTTTAACATAGTTACCAACAGCTAATCCATGTGTAGTAGAAGTAACACTTGTATATCCACTAGTATTTCCATAACTAAATGCACTAATATTTGTTGCACTACCTACATTTGTAACAACTGCTTTTTTAACTGTACCACCACTAACATACGTATGAGCTATGTTACTTGTTGGTAGGAAGAAATTAATCTCATTATTACTAGGTTTTCTAGTTACAGGATAAACACCTGAGTATGGCATATGAGGGTAAACTTTAGTTCCATATGAACAAGTTAATATAATACCATATAAGTCTATTACATCTGATGCTGATAAACTGTGTGTTGCACAAGTAACTGTAGCAATACCAGTTCCTTCATTATAAACAAACCCTGAAATTGCAAGTCTTGAATTATCAGCTTTTAGAACTGTACCGCCACTAACATAAGTGTGTGCCGTACTACTTGTTCCCATATTAATTTCAAATGCTGTTCCGGTTAATCCTGAACCAAGTACAGTAAATGTTGTTAAATTTTCTACAGTTGGATATGTTTTATTGCCTGATGGACAACTAACTAATATGTCTCTTAGTTCTACTAGCTCATTTACATCTCTATTGTGTGGAGCTGAAGTTGTAACACTTGCTCTATAATATGTACCTGTTAATCCTTTAACAGTCATATTTCTTACACCTGTTCCGTTTTGAACATAGAACATGTCTTCTTTTTCACAACCAATTGTTGCGTTTGCAATCCAACGTCCGTATAGTACTGATTTATAATTACCGTAATATTCTAAGTCATATATAACTGAATCAAGATAATGTTTTACATCTGTTTTACATTTTGCATCTTTAGTAAAATCATAAGTGCTAGTGTAATTTGTTTTCAACCATGCTACTACTTCGTCAGCAATAAAATCTTTATTCTCAAGAATTCTTAATCTTGCGTCAACATAGCCTTGCGTTGAATCTCTTCCTGACTTACCAGTTACTTTAGGATGTGTGCCTACACCAAACACTTTAATATTAACTGTATCATGAAGATCTTGAATTAATAATTGTGCTTGTGTTCCTGCCGCGGCATTTCCTGCCGGTAATGCAACATCTTGTGTTTGTGTATTGCCAGCATCAATTGTTGCAACATTCATTGTAAAGTTTGCGGCACCGCCGCCACCTAAATTAGCATCTGCAATTGTAATAGTATGTCCTACAGTATGTCCTGACCCGCCAGTAACAACTTGTACACTATCAACAGCACCGCCTGTACCAACTACAATATTAAATGTTCCAACTGTACCAGCACCGCTTGAAGTACCTGTTACACCATTGTAAGTTGCAATTGTTCTACTTGCATCAGCGGCACTAAACGTACCCATTGTTAAGTGAGCGCCTGCTGGTGTTTTTGTAAATGCACTATTAGTAATAATATTATCAAGAAGTCCTTTAACATGTAATAATCCGTTAAGTGACTGTGTTACATGAGCTGTACTTTGTACAGCATCTCCTGATTTTAATGCATTAATTTCTGTTGAGCGTAATTCATCTCCAACAACTGCACAATGTTCTGGAACAATCATTGGTAATACTTCTTTGTAAATTCCTGTTTTTACAAATAATGTGTTATAAGGTTTTACTTCAGTTAGTAAAGCATCAATATTACCAGCCGTAATCGCATCAGTAATTATTTTTGCTAATGCTTGAATAGTTGTATAAACGCCTGATTCAACATTTTTTGTTGCATCAATTTTTTGTATAACTTGTGATCCGCCTGCAACACCGTTTAGTGTTTGATAGTTTATTGCTGGTGCTAAGTTTCTAATAGTAGTATCAATAATTGATACAGCGTAATTAATTACATCATTTGTTTGTGTTGTTTGTCCTGAAATATAACTTGCGCCGGATGCAGTTGAAAAGAATGATTTAGTCGCTTCACGTGTACGTACATTTCCGCCATGTCCAAGATCATAAAGCATAGCATCAATAATAATTCCTATATCACGTTTACATTTTGCCGCATCATGTGAGTAACCTGTACTAAATGGTGCTGAGTTATTTGCTATTTTCCAAGCAACATATTGTATACCAGCTTCTTCACTAATAAATGCTTTATTACGTTGTAATAGTATTGCACCATCTGGGTTTCTAGGACCTTTTTTAATTTCGTTTAATGCGTATCTAGTTGAAAGCCAAGGTTTATCAAGTGTTGTACCATTTATTGGAGCAATACCGTCGTTGCCAGCTGGTCCAACATAATAAACATGATCAACAGCACCAAAGTATGCCCATTCCGGAGCATCACCTGATGCGTTAACTTTTAATACTTGTCCAGGTGCTCCAACTGGTAATCTAACAGGCCCTGATCCACCGTAGTAAACTATATCACCAGCAGTAGTTAAGTTTCCTGATTCAACACCACCTGATAATAATTTCCAGTTAGTACCACTTGCATCTTGGTCTGGTCTATTTTGTAAGGTAACTTGATCAGCTGTGTGTTCTAGTACACAAATATAAGAGTTAGTTCCTGCCGCGCCTCTAACAGAATCGCCTTGATCATAATACGTTCCGTTTGCCCAGGCATCTCTCCATTTGATTCCTGAGTTTAATCTTTCCCAATAACTTGCATTAGGTGGTCTATTTCCTGTTGAGTTTGCGTTACAAAGATATGTAAAGCCGCCTACTCTAACAACATCACCGGTTTTATAAGCAGTAGCATTATCATAGTCGCCCTGCATACTAAAGCCAGTTGTAAATAAATCCCAAGTTCCTGCATTACCAAACGGTAAAACATTTGAGTTGTTTATTTTTGCAATATAAGAGTAACCACCGTATGTTACAAAGTCGCCTGGTTGATAACTAGTTGCTGAAGACCAACTATCTTCAAATTCTAAACCTGGAACAAATTCATACCATAATGTAACAGTTGTAATTGTTGCAACATTAAATGTAAGTACTGCTCCTGATCCACCAATCTGTGAAGCCGGAATCGAAATTACGTTTGTAGCAACATGTCCAAATCCACCGTGAACTAATGTAACTGTACAAGCGCCAACATCGCTAACAATAACATTGAATCTCATTTCTGTACCAGCACCGCTTGAAGTACCTGTTACATCATTGTAAGTTCCAGCTGTTCTAGTTGCATCAGCGGCACCAATTGTATCAATAGTTGCTATTGCTCCTACTCTAGTTAAGTCTGCGGCAAGGTTAGTTGTTGATGTGTGATGAATGTTACAAAGCCAAAGTCCGCCGCCGTACTTAACAACATCATTTACTTTATATCGTGTTGTTCCTGCGTGAACTGATTTATATTCAATACCTTTATGTGCATAATCCCATTTAGTCTGATCTGCTTCTAGACCTTCTGCTAAAGTTCCGGAAATATGTCCTTGATTAGCAATATAAAGTTGTCCGCCATATTTTACTTCGTCATGTTTTTTATATCTTGTAGCGCCTGCCCAATCTGTTTTCCAATCTTGTCCTTGTGCAAATGTATCCCATTTAGATGCATCAGCTTCTAATCCGTCAATATCACTGTTTAATGATCCTGATGATGTATGTGGAGCTGTACATAGATAAAGTGTACCACCGTACTTAACAATATCATTAATCTTATAAACAGTCGATATAGTCCATAGATTCTTCCAATCAAACCCTTCTGAGAAAAGATCCCATTTTGCTTGATCAGTTTCTAATTTTCCTGCAACTTCTGCTGTATGAGCTGTGTTACAAATATATAAATATCCACCGTACTTTACAATATCATTTGATTTATAAACAGCTCCGGGTGTCCAATTATTTTGCCATTCAGTACCGTCTGAAAATTTCTGCCATTTAGTTGCTTCATCTGTATAAAATACACTCGAAGCCGTGTGGCCAGTTATACAAATATATGTACGTCCACCACTACGAACGATATCATCTTTGTAATAAGCGGTAGAGGCAACCCATGCACCCTTCCATACAAATCTTATTCTTCCTAGTTTAAATTCAGCCATTTTCTCTTCCTAAATGCATATTGTTAGTATTTATCATAAGTCTCATATCCTATTAGCCCCATTGTTACGGATTCTGGTGATCAAATTTATCATAGTGTCCTTCTGGATCTTCATATAATTCTTGGTTCATCTGCATACCTGCAGATATACCATTAGCAAAGTATGCCGAGGCCATAATTGAACCACTTACTCCGCCTGTCATATTTACTAATACCGGTACATCGATTACTAATCCACCAGTATTTGATATTTGGTTTAGATTGCTTAGTTTAACAGTTCCTGCCAAAATAGCATTAGCAGAAACATTTGATCCACCTCCGCTAATTCTACTTGTTATATAAGTTGCTATAGCCCTTTGTGTTGGTACAATGTTGTTTGAGTTTGCAACAAATGTGCTTTCTTTAGAAAATTCTCTAATAACTGCTTGTGTGCCGCCAACAATAATTGCTCCAAGTCTTAATTCACTTAATCCTTGTAAATCAAATTGCGAAGCATTAATAGTTACAATACCAGTACTTTGTTCAACCTTAAATAGTTCACCAACTCTAAAATTACCATCTTGGTCAGTTGACGTATAAAATACTCGTCCACCTGCAAATTCAATAGTTTCGTTTGGTTGTTCTGGAGGATAAACTGATGAATATCCTTCAGTATATAATGTTGGATAATTAGTTGTTGTTGTAGTACCAGTACCAACATCTAAGAAATCATGTCCTGTTAATCGAACCTGGCTATAGTTTTGTCTAATAACTATATCTTCTTCATCTACTGGAGATTCAGCATTACCCATAGTTGGTGCAAGTGAAATTTTTGCAGTAATATTAGGTGCTACTCCACTTAATGTTTCAACAGATCCAACTTTATAAATTAGATCATTGATACTTGTAAATGTTAAGTTATCTCCAGGTCCTGGTAGTAGTGATAAGTCTTTAACAACAAAGTGTAGTCCTGTTTGGAATTGATCTGCAAGTCCATCGCCAGTAATTACAACCTGGTTAAATTTTGTATAACCACCTCCTCTATTTTTAAAGATAGGTTGTCCTAGCACACCGTTATTTACTCTTACAGCAATAGTTGGTTCTAATGTTTTTTGTGTATCATAGAAACTAACAACCGGTGGTGTTGCTGAGTCGTAACCACTTCCTGGTTCTGTTGTTAATACTTTTGAAATTCTACCAGTATCAACACTTGCTCGCATTCTTGCAGTGGCACCATATCGTAACATTGTTATAGTAGGTTGTGAAGCAGTATCTAATATCCACCACTTTGGACCTACATCTGATCTAAATGTTATAATTGGTTTTAATGCCGTTCCTGGACTAATATTAGCTTGTGACATCCATACATGGCCGCCATCACCTGTTCTAATTTTACCAGTATTACTATTAGCTACAAATACTCCATCATTATAAGCAACATACCAATCGTCTGAATCAAGTATATTACTCTTATCTGATTCGTACCATACTGAGCTAGTTGGGTTAGTTGAATGATCTGTAAAGCTAAAGAAGAATGTTGACGACAGTCCAAATGTTGAACTTGTAGTCGATGTAGCATCACTAATCATTGTTGTTGACGGATTTAAATCTGCGCCTATTGAGAACGTTCCGTTTGGTTTACATGTTGCTACAAATCTATTGTTACCCCAAGTAAATCCAGTTACATTATAAGTTGAAGGGCAAATATTATTTCCTGCTATCCAATTTTGACCATCATCAATACTTTGTAAACAAGATCCGTCAGCTCTAACTATCATCCATTTACCGTTACCGTAAGCAATCCATTTAAATCCAACTGTAGAGTCTGCTCCAGTAATTATGCTTGACCATGTTGTTCCGTCTGTTGTAGACTTTTGAATAGTTGAACTATCATCTGCAATTGCAAGTACTGTATGACTTGTAGTAGTGTGTGGTCCTTCTACTACAGCAACATAGTTTGCTACAGGAACTGCATATGGTGTTGATCCCCAGGCTGTTCCTGTTGTAGATAAGTTAATATATCCACCACTACCTACAGCAATATAGTATTTTAATTTACCTTTACATTTTATTGCAGAGTTTGGATCAACCCAATTAACGTCTTTAGACCCAGTTGTCCATGTAGTACCTTCTAAATTAGAATGTAATATTTTTTCACTAGAGTCAACAAATGCAATTACTGTTTCTCCGTGGCCTGTAGCTGTACGAAAAGTACTTGTAACACTAGTATTCATTTCCGTTGTAGTATATGTTGGTCCAGCAACATTAATTCTAGGTTCAATTCTATAAGTTGTAGTACCGTCGAGTACAGTAGCAATAGTCCATCCTGGAACTATATGATCCCATCCACGTTTTCCATCACTTTCTCTAAGTACGTTAATAAGTTTCGTTGCTGGAAAATATTCGTCTACAATACCGTATTGTCCTCTACCTTTGCCTTGTTCTAAATAAATTCGTTGTCCTTCACTAACACTTGCAACGTTAAATGTTAAGACTGGTCCACCGTTATTACCTAAGTTAACATCTGAAATTGTAATAGTGTCGCCAACTCTATGACTATGACTTCCTGTTAATGGTACAATTGATGTTGCCGCACCAGTTGCATCAATAGTAACTTGAAATGCTTGTTGAGGAACAAATCCTCTACCATTTGTAATTGCTGGTACAATACTATAAGTTCCTGCAGGTCTTGCCGCTGACGCTACACTAATATTATCAAATGTTAAATATGCTCTACCGGCATAATAACTTGCATCATTAATATCAGATTGTGAAATAGTAATGTTAGTAGTTGTTCCTGCTTGTGCAGAGTTTCGTACACCAGTAAGGAATCCTCTACCTCCAGGTAACGTTGAATCACCTGAGTCTTTTAATCTAATTTCACTAATTCCGCCTTGTCTTGTTTCTGTAAATGTATTATCAGTAGATACATTTGTACCTGATCCACTTACAGTAAATTGTGCATTAACATAATCTTGTCCTGAATGCTCAAATGCTATAGCAAAAATATTATCAGCATTATTATATACCTCGGGTGCTGATGCTCCGTAATATTTATTATGTACTTTTGCAGTAATAGGAGTTTCAGTTGCAAGTGTGCCAATTGCCGCTGACCCAAATGTACCGTAAGAATTGTTTCCGTTAGTTCCTCTAATCTTTCCACCGTCTGTACATAGGTAACCAATATGACAAAAATATGTAAACACTGAAACAAGTTCAGCTCTTGCGTCGCCACTTAACCATACGCTAATTCCATCGTTAAGGAAATTAGTTACGTCATTAGCGACCATAGATCGAAGTCCACCATTATGTAAACTTCCATCAAGTCTTAATCCGGTAACTCCTGTACCAAACGAACTAATATTTTGACAGTATGGAGATTTCGTTGTAATCCAAACACTTTGATCATCTGGGCCTGTTCCTGGATCAAAGGATGCATAAGCACCTCCTTGTGGACGTTTAGTTCCATACACATCAGCAGGGCTTAAATTGCCAGTTAATCCCATAAACGTCATATTTTTAATACCAGTAGCATTTCTTAAAAGCCACATGTTTAAACCTTCTGACCCTAACGCTGGTCTAATTGTTACTGAGCGTCTTTCGTCGCCCCAAATAGTAATACCAGCTGGTACTGTAACAGGAAGAATTTCTTCGTAAACTCCTGTTGAAACATAAATTGTTCCAGGGGCCCTATTAGCTTCGTCTGCTAAAATATACTGACAAGCATACTTCATTGATTTAAATGGAGCACTAATGCTTAATCCGTTGCCCGGAGCAT
>Ga0209090_10000308_pt1 | contig 30503 bp, 19 predicted proteins | sample ArcticOcean_MG_C_9_FD_187432 | JGI IMG/M metagenome (GOLD analysis project Ga0209090, IMG submission 187432) | Marine microbial communities from western Arctic Ocean - ArcticOcean_MG_CB2_152 (SPAdes) (version 2) | ecosystem: Environmental > Aquatic > Marine > Oceanic | place: Arctic Ocean... | reverse complement strand
GTGAAAACAGATACGCTCTCTCTCTCTCTCTCTCTCTCTCTCTCTCTGACGAAAGCCGTCATAAAAACCCTCTTAAACACCAGCTTTGAAACGACGGTTTACTATTCGCTTTATTGCCCGCGAGAGAGAGAGAGAAAGAGAAAGAGAGAAGAAGAGAGACGAAACACGAACTCGCGTTATTATTACGCTCGATTATTGCATAGTTCTATAGTTCTATATATATATATACATACAAATCGATTCATTTTCGAGAACATCATCATCATCACCATCGGGTAAAAATCGAATCTCAATACTTCGCAAAGAGAAAAAAGCATCATCATCGCCATGAGGAAAGAAGGAGAAGAACAACCACCACCATCGATGGCGGCGAAAGAAGAGAAAACCCCGGAGCAGCTTGAGAGAGAGGCGAAGAAAAAAGCGGCCAAGGCGGAAAAGGATGCGAAATTCGCGGCGAAGCAAGCGGCGAAAGCAGAAAAAGCAGCAGCAGCAGCAGCAGCGCAAAAAGCGAAAGCGAACGATGAAGGTGGTGGTAAAGTGAAGAAGGAGAAGAAGAAAGCGGAAGCGAAAGGACCTTCGCCGCAGGATGTGTTGGCGTTGGAAGACGCGCTGAAAACGGAGAGAGGGAAAAAGAAGAACGTGACGACGGTTCCGATGGCGACGAGTTATAATCCAGTCGCGGTGGAAGCCGCGTGGTACGACTGGTGGGAGGAGAAGAAGTATTTCGAAGCCGTGAACGGGTCGGAGAAACCAAAGTTTGTGATTGTGATTCCGCCGCCGAACGTCACGGGCGCATTGCACATCGGGCACGCGTTGACGAACTCGATTCAAGATACGATCGTGAGATGGAGGAGAATGAGCGGGTACGAAGCGTTGTGGGTGCCCGGGACCGATCACGCGGGGATTGCCACGCAAACCGTCGTCGAGAAGAAGTTGATGAGAGAAAACGGAATCACGAGACACGATTTAGGGAGAGAGAAGTTTCTCGAGAAGGTGTTCGAATGGAAAGGCGAATACGGCGGGAAGATTTTTAACCAGTTGAGGAGGCTCGGCTCGAGTTTAGATTGGACGAGAGAGGCGTTTACGATGGACGAGAAGTTATCGAAGGCGGTAAAAGAGGCGTTCGTGAAGATGCACGAAGACGGGTTGATTTACAGAGATAATCGATTGGTAAATTGGAGTTGCCAGTTGAAGACGGCGATTTCGGATATCGAGGTGGATTACATCGACGTGGAAGGACCGACTATGTTGCAAGTCCCAGGACACTTGAAGAAAGTTGAGTTTGGGGTGATCACGTCGTTCGCGTACAAGATTAAAGACGATCCGAACGGCGACGAGTTGGTCGTCGCGACGACGCGTATTGAAACCATGTTGGGCGACGTGGCCGTTGCAGTTCACCCAGATGACGAGAGGTATAAGAAATACCACGGCAAAATGTTAGTTCATCCGTTCGATAGTTTGCGAGAAATTCCAATCATTTGCGACGAAGTCTTGGTCGATATGGAATTCGGTACCGGTTGCGTGAAGATTACCCCGGCGCACGACCCGAACGATTTCCAAACTGGAAAAAGACACGATTTGCAATTCATCAATTGCTTTACGGAAGATGGGATCATCAACGACGTCGGTGGCGAGTTGTTCAAAGGCATGAAACGTTTTGAGTGCAGAGTTGCGATTGAGAAAAAGCTGGAAGAGCTCGGTTTGTACAGAGGTAAAGCGCCGAACCCGATGAGACTCGGTCTCTGTTCGCGATCGAAAGATGTCATCGAACCGATGTTGAAACCGCAATGGTGGGTAAACTGCGCGGATATGGCGAAAGATGCGTGCGACGCGGTCAGAGATGGACGCATGGAGATTATTCCGAAAGAGCAAGAAGCGACGTGGTTTCGGTGGTTGGAAAACATTCGCGATTGGTGCATTTCCAGACAGTTGTGGTGGGGCCACAGAATCCCAGCGTTTTACGTCAACTTTGACGACGATCAAGAAAACAACGGCTTGCCGGGCGGAACAAGCGAAAAAGTCGACCGATGGGTCGTCGGGAGAGACGAAGCCGAGGCGCAAAAGGAAGCCGAGAAGAAGTTTCCGGGAAAAAAATTCACGTTGGCGCAAGACGAGGACGTATTGGACACGTGGTTTTCGTCCGGCTTGTTCCCGTTTTCCGTCTTTGGATGGCCAGACGAGACGCCAGATTTGAGAGATTTCTACCCGACGTCGTTGCTTGAAACCGGGCACGATATTTTGTTCTTTTGGGTGGCAAGAATGGTCATGATGGGCATGAAGTTAACTGGTAAAGTACCGTTCAAGCAAGTTTTCTTACACGCCATGGTGAGAGACGCGCACGGACGAAAAATGTCCAAATCGTTAGGGAACGTCATCGATCCAATCAACGTCATCGAAGGTATCTCGCTGGAAGCGCTTCACGAAACCTTGGCTAATGGCAACTTAGAAGAGAAAGAGTTAAAGAAAGCGACGGCTGGGCAGAAACAGGATTACCCGCAAGGTATCCCGGAGTGTGGAACCGACGCACTTCGATTCGCGTTGATGTCTTACACTGGACAGGGTAATGACGTCAATTTGGACGTTTTGCGTGTGCACGCGTACAGGCATTGGTGCAACAAACTTTGGAACGCAATCAAATTCGCCATGGCGAATTTGGGCGATGCGTACGAACCGGTCGATAACGAGTACACCGAGTTGGACGTTTCAGACTCTTCCAGTCCGATTGCGGCACGATGGATCATCTCGCGTTTGAACAACACGTTATCTATCGTCGACGAATCGATGGAATCGTACAACTTTAACATCGCCACCGATGCTATTTACCAGTTTTGGAAAAATGATTTGTGCGACGTGTTCATTGAAATAATCAAGCCGACGATGGACGGCAACGACGAAGCGGCAAAAAAGAAAACGAGAGACGCGCTGTGGGTCACACTTGAAGCCGGTTTAAAGATGTTGCATCCGTTTATGCCGTTCGTCACGGAAGAGTTGTGGCAACGCTTGCCGAGAAAACAAAACGCGAACACGCCGCAATCGATTATGATTGCCGCGTATCCGAAACCTCAGGAGAAGTGGGCGAACGATAAGGTGGAAAAGTCTATGCGAGACGCGATCGATTTTGTTAAATCCTTGCGATCCATGAAAGCCAACTACAACGTTCCGGCGAAAGCTAAACCGAACGCGTACGCGAAATGTTCGGATCAAAACGTCGTCGATGCCATTCGAGAGAATTTTAGCGGCATCCAAGCGTTGGCTTCCGTTGGCGATATTACCATCGACGCAAGCGTTGACGCGCCGGTCGGGTGCGGTGCGGTCGTCATTAACGATCAGTTAACAGTCTACCTCGAGTTGAAAGGCCACGTCGACGCGGAGAAAGAAACGAAATCGGTCGAGAAAAAATTAAAATTAATCTCGGAATTGAACGCAAAGTTAGAGAAAACCATGAGCGAAGATTCGTACGAAGAGAGAGTGCCTGAAAACATCCGCGCGCAAAATAGCGAAAAGTCTGAGTTGCAAAAGCAAGAGATTGCCGCGTTGGAGAAGACGATTGAAGACTTTAAATTACTGTTGACGTTGTAAAGTTAGAGACAAAATAATAGTATTGAACACACACACACATACACACATTTTATCGCATAATATACATCTATTTTTACGCCGATGCTGTTTTTACAGGCACGTCTTCCCGACTTCCCCATTCACACCAGGAGCCGTCGTAAACTTCCACGTCGTCTCTGCCAACTTCGTGCATTCCTAACGTTAATATACACGCGGTCACCCCGGTGCCGCACGTCGCCACGATTTTCTTGGATTGATTGTCCAACTCCATCCCAGCCGCTTCGAAGACTCGTTTTAACTGCTCCGCGTCTTTAAACTTCCCTGTCTCCGCATCTAAAACTTCCGGGAACGGAACGTTCTTCGAATTTGGAATAGATCCACACGCCAAACCGGCTCTCGGTTCCGCTGTTGTTCCGTCAAACCGTCCTTTCGGCCTCGCGTCTACGCACTGCTTCGCGTTCGTTTCGCACACGTCTTTCTTCACGCTCTCTATCGTCGCTAATCGGTTCGTATCCAATGTCGCTTTATACTTTGTCGTCACAGAATCCTCTCTTTCGTATGCCTCCACGCACGCTCTCTCGCTCTTCTCCACCTCGTCCATCCCGATTTCGTTCGTATCCATCCCATCCGTGTCCTCCGAATACAGTTTCTCGTACGCCTTGAAGCCGCCGTTTAACACTCGCACCGAACCGCCGTGGCCAAACACTTTAAACATCCACCATAATCTCGCCGCGCTAAAAATACCACTCTCCGCTCGATCGTAAATCACAACTGAAGAATCGTTCGTAATAGCTAACGCGTCGCACGCCATCGCGAACGCGCGCGCGTTCGGCAACATGTGCGGTAAATTTTTCTCCTTCAAATCGGAGACTTTATCGATGTCAAAAAACTGCGAATGTTTTATCCTCGACGTTTGAAACTCAGATTTCGGTACGCGTTGGACAAACGGCATGTACCAACTCGCATCGAGGATAATAACTGTGTTGTTGTTGTTCGTGCCCTTCGCTTGCGAGGAAAGCGTTTGATGCAACTCTTCCGGTGAAATCAACGCGCTATTTGTCGTTTTGGAATTGGATACCATTTTGACGACGACGACGGTGCTTTTTGTTCGTGATGATGATGACGATGATGATAAAAGACGGGGTTGACGACGACGATATCGATCGGCAGATTGAACGACGGGGTAGGTTTTTTGGTGCGTTCGCGCGGCGGGGAACATGTACTCTCCTAAAACTGAAGACGTTTTTCTTTTGCAGCAGCTTTGCGTTTCTCTCCTTTTTTATTATTCCCTATTTCAAACTATTCTTCTACGTAAATGCGCCTACAATCGCGTCGACGGCGACGACGGCTGGCTATCGGTTTTGCTCTTCTTTGGTCCCGTGCTAAACGGTTTCTTCAGACCTGCTTGTTGTTGTTGTTGTTGTTGTTGTTGGCGCTGCCGCCGCGGCTGAGCGTTCGAGAACGGGTTCGAAGAAAAGTGAAATCCGTTGCTTCGCGAAGAGTCGTTGTTGCTCGTGGATCCCCCGTTGTTCTTCTTCTCCGACGGCGACGACCTGCGGCGCGTGCCACTCTTCGCGTGAGCTCGATTCCACGTCCCCTCGGTGCTTTTAAAGTCGTCTTGTTCTTGTTTGGAAAATTTCGCCTCGGGGGGTGTTTCCGGCCTTCTCCGCGGCGGTTGCTTTCTTCCGAGCGGTTTACCATTTTCCGTCCACCTCTTGAGCAAGAGGACCAAGGTTTTGAATATTTCCTCGTTGAGCACTTTCTCCGATTCCGTCATGTTTTGCGACTTATCCGGGTGGAACTTTCTTTGTGCTCTTTTGTACCACGTCTCGATGGATACACGATCGATACCAATCTCCTCTTTCATCGTCAGCGTCAGAAAGGCGTGTAAATCATTATTTTCCGCGTGCTCATACGCTCCAGACTCGCGTAAATGCTTCATAGCCTCTTCTCGCCATCGTTCGCGCAGAAGGTTTTGCTCTTCTGATCGTTCGTTCTCTCGCTTCAATTCTTCCATTCTATTTTGCACCCTCGCCTTCTCTTCTCTCGTCTTCTTCTCCTCTCGTTCTCGTTTCGTTTCCTCTCGTCGTCGTTTTTCCGCTTCTTCCTCCTCCATCTTCCGTCGTCTCGCTTCTTCTTGCTTCTTCGTTTTAGAGACCACGCGCGTATACTCGTTCGAAGGTGACGTGATTTCCTCCTCGCCCTCGTCGCTCTTCGTCTGCGCCCAGGACATGTCCTCCGTCCCGTTCGCGCTCTTCGCGGTTTTGCTCGGCGTCGTCTCCGGAGCAACCGGCGACGTCCTCGTGGACGCCGAACGAGCCGCGGCGGCAGAGGCAGTTGGGGACGAATCCGCCATCTCCACGTCCTCCTTCTCCTCCTTTTCCTTCTTCTTTTTGCTCTCTTCTTCAATCTCTCTCCGCGCTTCTTCCACCCTTCGCTTTACCACGGTTTCCATTTCCTCGACGAGTTTTTTCTGTTTTTTCTCCACTCTCTCCTCGATAATCCTTTCCAATCTCCTTCGCTCCGATATTTCTTTTTCTTTTTCCATCCTCGTCGTCGTCGTCGTCGTCCGAATTCGACGACGACGTCGAGAACCGTTAGTAAAATCACCGAGAAAAAAAGCCATCGCAATCAAACCCAAAATCATCACCCACGCGGGCACGGGCAACGGTTTCACCAAGAACTCCGCCATTTTTAAAGCGAAAATCGGGAGGGCAAAATTCATCGTCTCGTCGTCGAACTTTCGAACCACCGCCTCTTCACCCGCCACCACCAATGCGCGGATGATTTTCGTTCTCTCGTGTTGAAGTGCGTAAATTCTCAGGAATTAATAATATCCCCTGGAGCTCCTCCTGCCCCAGTCCGACTTTCAGGGCAAAAAATTTTAGAGGAAAAATTTTCACCTTTCACTCATCTCTCTTTTCATCTCTCTCTCTCTCTGACCTCATTATCAGCGCTCTCGATTGAATAACAACAACGAGAAGAAACGCGACTTTAAACTCGGTTTTCCTCGACGACACTGCTGAAAACGAATACATTTGTGGTTTACTACTCTCTCGTCGTCGTCTGAAGAAGTTCTGTTCCTTTGAAGGTGGTATTCTTTTTGGCAACAACAACGAGATCTCATTTTGAAAACACACTTCTTTCGTCTGTTAAACGGGGGAGATCATCATAATCATCTCTCTTGTTCTTGTTCTTGTTCTTCTTAAATAAGCGCGCGTTTTTCGACGACTTTGACGCGAAACGGAGACGTGCTGTAATAAGAGAGAGAGAGAGAGAGAGATCAGAGAGAGAGAGAGAACGTGTACTACCACGAGAAGAAGAAGAAGAAGAAGAAAGAAACAAATAATAGAAGAATGGGAAACGGACAATCGCTCCCCGGCGAGGGTGGTGGTCAACAACAAGGAGGCAAAAAAGGCGACCAAAAACAAAAGAAAAAATGGGTACCCCCGACGCCTCCGGAACGAGTCGGGAAGAAGAAGAAAAAGCGAGGGACCGTCTCCGGAGCGGCTGGTGGGAAACTACCACCGATCGCGCCGGCGACGAAATGTAAACTCAGAGCGTTGAAATTAGAACGAGTGAAAGATTGGCTGTTGATGGAGGAAGAATTCGTGGCGAGACAAGAGGCGGAAAAAGCGACGCCGAGAGATGAACGGGACGAAGAGGAGCGATCGAAATTGGACGACTTGAGAGGGATGCCACTCTCGGTCGGTACTTTGGAGGAGATCATAGACGATAATCACGGGATTGTGAGTTCGGCGATGGGGCCGGAGTATTACGTGAACATATTGTCGTTTGTGGATAAAACGCAGTTAGAGCCCGGGTGCGCGGTGCTGTTGCATCACAAACATTCCGCGGTGGTTGGCGTGTTAGCCGACGACGCCGATCCGATGGTTTCGGTCATGAAGGTTGATAAAGCGCCTCAGGAGAGTTACGCCGACGTCGGAGGATTGGAAGATCAAATCATGGAAATTAAAGAGGCGGTGGAGTTACCGCTGACGCACCCGGAGTTGTACGAGGATATCGGGATTAAACCGCCGAAAGGGGTTATTTTATACGGCGAACCCGGGACGGGGAAGACGTTGTTGGCCAAAGCGGTGGCGAATTCAACGAGCGCGAGTTTCTTAAGAGTGGTTGGATCCGAGTTGATTCAAAAGTATTTAGGCGACGGACCAAAGTTAGTGAGAGAATTGTTTCGAGTGGCGGACGATATGTCTCCGTCGATTGTGTTTTTGGACGAAATCGACGCGGTCGGGACGAAAAGGTACGACTCGCAAAGCGGCGGTGAGAAGGAGATTCAGAGAACAATGTTGGAATTGTTGAATCAGTTGGACGGTTTCGACGACCGAGGCGACGTGAAGGTCATCATGGCAACGAATAGAATCGAAAGTTTAGATCCGGCGTTGTTGCGTCCGGGAAGAATCGACCGGAAAATCGAGTTTCCGTTACCGGACGCGAAAACGAAGCGACACATCTTCGGCATCCACACGTCGCGCATGAATTTGAACGAAGACGTGAAACTGGAAGAATTCGTCATGGCTAAAGACGACTTATCGGGCGCCGACATCAAAGCGTTGTGCACCGAAGCCGGGTTATTAGCGCTGCGAGAGCGAAGGATGCAAATCACGCACCAAGATTTCAAAACGGCTAAAGACAAAGTGCTGTACAAGAAGAAAGAAAACGTGCCGGACGGGATGTTCTTGTAAAAAAAACAAACGAACGAGGAGGAGGAAGAAGAAGAAGACGGAGCAGAGAGAGAGAGAGAGATAACTCAAAAGCGCGCAAAACGAATACTTTCACATAAATATATCTGAAATACAGAACGAATAGCCGTCAAAACTAACTTCACTTTTGACACCAAAATGACGCAAACAACGACGTACCACCACTCTCGCGGGGGCCATAATAACCAACACCCTTCGGGTGCTACTACTATCACTCAATCACCGTCGGACTCGGCGGCGACGGTCGAGTTGAAAACGACGCTCCACGAGCTGCGACAAACCCGCGAAGAAATTTCGGACGAAATCAAATCTCTCGGACCGATTCCTCGTCGTAAGAAACAATCATCATCCGAACGACAACAAGAACGAGGGGGAGAAGAAGAAGAAGAAGCGGCGGCACCAAAGAAACGAACGAGAGAAAATAGAGACTCGAGTTCGTTGAAAGAAGATCCGGATAGAAAACGTTCGAAACGAATGTTTGGGAATTTAGTCTTGGGAACTTTGCAGAGATCGAAAACGGATTTGCTGAAAACGCGAGATCGCGAGACGCAACGGAAAGATTTACTCCGAGAAGCGGAAACGAAAGCGGTGACGAGAAACGAAGAGATTTATAAAGAATTTAAAGAGAAATACTGGGAAAAACGCGAAGCTCTGATTCAGAAGCAAATAGATTTAGATGTCGACATGAAATATAAGCAGAGAGAGTTGTATCGCTCGATGGCGGCGGATTGCGAGCGGGAAATCGCGAACGGGAAGTTACGGACGGAAGCGTTGCCAAGGGTGTTTTGGAAGCCGAAGAAAGAGACGATTCAGACGCAGTCGATGTTGGCGAGGCAACCCGGGAAAGTTGAGGAGTGGTTGAAGACGAAGATGATGGAGGTGGACGACGGATTGGAGAGGATCGCGAAGAGGAAACAAACGTTCGAGGAAGGTAAGGAAATGAGGAGAAGAGGAGATGATGAGTTAGAGGACGAGGAAGAGGTAGTGGCGGAGGAGCTGAAAGATGCCGACGCGGACGACGTAGCCATGGAAGGGTAATTGTAGAATGCACTGATGTAATAATTAAAACAATCTACTTTTACTACACTTAGGAATGAAGCAACTCGATCAAATCGCGGTGAAACGCTCTCAAAGGTTTTGGTCGTTTTTTAAATCCGAGCGCAAAGTCGCCGTGCGTGCCGTGATCGTACACCGAAAGCTCGCTGTCTACACCAATTTTAAGCAAAGTCTTGTGCAAATCTTCCGACTCGCGCTTGGGGACGACAATATCGGTATCCGAGGTGAACAAATACGTCTTTGGAAACGATGACTTCGTCACATCGTCGTCGTTGTTGTCTTCGCCGCTGCTATCGCTACTCCTACTCTTGCTGTTGCTACTGCTACTACTGCTACTACTTCTATCTTCTAAAATATGAAACGGCGACATTTCTTTAAATTTCTCCCTACCACCCATCGCTCTTCCCATCGTGCTCAACATCGCTACGCCCCTTTTATCCTCGTACTCATAATGCGTCTCGATGTTATACACGCCGCACATGCCGACGAACGACTTCAATTTCTCCGATTCTCTTTTTTGCGTTTCTTCCTCATCTAACAACAAAGCCATGGCACATAAATGACTCCCCGCCGAGTGTCCAACCAAATGCGTTCTGCTCGCATCCGCGCCAAACAACTTCGCGTTCATAATCGCGCACTTCAACGCTTTCAATACTTCCTCCGCTTGCGCCTTGGCCGACTTCTCCGGGTACAAGGAATACGAAATAACCGCCGTGACTATGCCTTCTTCTGCTAATCGATGCGCAAGGGGTGCAAACTGCCACCGTTCGCCAGATGCCCACACGCCGCCGTGGACAAATACCGCCATGGGAACTCTCGCATTTTTCGCCTCATCCTCCCGTTCTTCGTACTCGTCGTCGTCGTAATCATCTTTCTTTCCTCGTCGTATCGATCGTGCGGGCGGTAAATACACGTCAAACTTTTGCCTCTCGTCTTCTCCGTATTTGAAATCTTTCTTTGCGCTCACTCTCGTCTCTTTAAATTGCATTCTCCGCTCTCCTCTGTCTTTCGAAATCTCCGTCGCTTTTGGCGTCAGTTTGTGAACGAGTTTCGCCCGAACGCCGTACGGAATCATCGAGACTATCCCTCGCGCTTCGTCGAGGAAGAGTTTGGCGATTTGCGCGGACCGCTTGAACTTCGAGTTCGGGTGCAACGCTAAATCCGCCGGGATCGCTTTGATTGCCTCCGGGAAGGACATTTGGTATACGTGTTTGTATGCGCGTAAAGTTTGTGGATAAAAATACGTTTTCTCTCTAATTTCTTCGTCAGTCATGTTTTAAAAATCTATTGTTGTGGTTTAAAATTTGTAATACGCAGCGCGAATAATGTCATGTTGTTTCCTCTCTCTCACCCTCTCTTTCCTTCTAAGCTCTCTCTCTCTCTCTCTCTGCCTCTCTGTCTGTGTCTGTGTGTCTGTGTCTGTATCTTCTAATCGCTCGTTTCTGCTACTTCCTTCGCGTCCTTCGCCGCCTTCTTTTCCATGCGTTCAGCCGTCTTCCGTCGCTCTCTTTCCAAAACTTCCGCTTGTAACTCCTTCGCGGCGTTCATTCTCGACAAGACGGATTTGTACAACCCCAAATCGCCGTTGATTTTCTCCAAAGTCACCCCGCTGGCCTCGGAAATCTTCTTCAAATTTTCCGGCGACGTTTGTTTGCTCATCTCCAACGCTCGGAAAAAACCAATCGCGATGAACTTGTCGTACACTAAACTCTTCGATTCAACTTTAGATTTCATGCTGGCAAACATCGGGTTCGCGATGATCCCATCGATGCTCGTTTGTTCCGTCGCAAACGCGGACAATCTTTCCGCGTCCGCTCTCCACTTCTTCGAGTCTTGCCCGAGCGCTTCCATAAACGTGCTGAAAATCTTCTCCTTCGCGTTCGGGTCTTCGGTCGGGTACCCCTCGAACAATTGGTCAAACACCGAGACGAATCCTAAACTTCGCATCTCTTCGTGTTGATATTTCGAGCTCGTCACCGTGAAATGCATCCCGACCAGTAGTTCTTGTAAAACTGTCGCCCAAATCGACGGTAAAGGGTACGGGTAGCCTTTGGTAAATTTCGCCTTGGTATCCGCCACAGTCGCCGGATTCGCTGTTTTTAGTAAAAAAGAAACAAAGAGAAAGAGGAGGATAAAGAAGAGTTTTGTCAGCGCTTTGAGAGAGTAAAGTGGACACGTAGAAAATGCACACAGCAACAAAAAGAGCGCGCGCGCGCGAGACAGAGTGAACGAGAGAACGACACGCGCGGATGATGGAGAGCGACATCGATAAAGTCGCGTCTCGCAAAAGCTTTGCTCTTTACTCCTGATGATGATGATTGGAAAAAAGATTACACGTCGGACGTCATCCCAGAGGCGATCGTCACGATAAAAAAAATTGGAACAGATTTACGAGAAAAGAACGCACCCATGGCGACGGCATGGACAACCCCACCTCTCGAGATCGTTCTCGGCGAAGGTGATTTCTTCTGCCTGAGGGTGGTGGTCGTCACCGACGTGGAAACCGGGGAGGAAAAGCGAAGTTGTTGGTGCGTGGCAAACATTATTATTTGTGTTATTTTGTGAAGCGGTTTGGACCACAAAGACCACAAAGATGAGCTTTTTTTTTCAGAAGAGCTTTTTCAGGAACAGACTTGTGCGAGAAAAGGAGGGAGAGAGAACGCGGAACATTTCGGGCGAAAAGACGTTGTGTGGTTTTTTGTGTGGTTTTTTCTCTCTGAGTATTCGTAGTATTCTTTAAACACATCTGTGCTGCGCCTCTACTCTAAACGCGAGCCTAAACGACGACGGTCACGCACTCTTTTCGAGCAGTCTACGAGCCATCTACTTCTTCTCTCTGGCTGGCTGTCTATCAAACTCTAAAAACATATCTAATAGTAATACGCTCTGTTCGTAAATCTGTCCGCTTCCACGTCCTGTTTGCGCGAAGCGCGGAGTTGCTCCAAGTACTTTTGATTTTGCTTCTCGACTTTCTCTAAGGACGACGTCAACAGCGCGACGTTCGTTTCGGCGACTTTCGCGCGTTCGAGAATTTTCCCTCTTTCGAATTCGAGAAGTTCTAATCGTTTATCGCGAGTATTCGTGGCTTTTTCGCGAAGTGCGACGCGTTTTTCGCGCAAGGCGAGGTCGAGGTGCTTCGCGGAGTCTTTCTCTCGAGCGTTTTCACTCTTTCGAAGCTCTCGTCTGAGGAATAAAATCTCTTCTCTCTCGTCGCTCGTGTTGCAGTTCAGCATAAGTTTCGTCGAAGACGAAGCACTCGTCGGCTTCCTCTCGATCATCCGAGCGGCGGCGTTTCTCTTCGTCTCGCTCAGTTCCTCGCGCAACTCTGCGATAACAATCTCTCTACTTTTCAGCTCCGCATCGTACTCGGTCAACACGTCAACGCTCTCCGCATCGATTCCTTTCCGTCGATTGCGTCGATCGCTTTCGCTGTTGTAGTCGTAGTCGTCGTTGTTGTTGTTGTTGTTGTTGTTTCCTTTTTGTCTTTGTCGTTGTTGTTGTTGTTCGCAGAGCATCTTTACGGTTCGTTTCAGCCGTTCTACTTCAAAGTCCTTCCGTTGCTGTTCTCGCACGCGCGCGATTTTCACCCGCTCGTTTTCCTCCAGAGTCGATACGTCCATCACGTACGACGTTTTTGCTCGCAATTCTTGTTCTTCTTTGTCTTCTTCCCCGACGAGAAAGCGATGATGTTTTTGACCAAAGTCGTCGTCTTCAGGAGAGTCAACTCCCGCAGGAGGGGTGTCCTCCTCCTCCTCGTGGGCCAACATTTCGCGATACAACCGCATAAATTGAGCGTCTAATTCATCTCTGGTGTATTTCTTCGGGGACGACGACGTGGAGGGAGGATGCGTGCGGTTCGTCTGGTCCACGAGAAAACAAAGCGTCATGTGTTTATGAGGAAAATTTCGAAATAAAAACGAAGAAGAATTGAAGAAAGCGCGACGGACGAGAAAGGGCGAAGCATTAAAGCAACCGACTAAATACATACGTGTGATAACAATCTCTCTCTCCCCCTCTCTGTCTCTCCCTTCTTATATTCTTCTATGCGGAGATCTCTTTCCTCTCTGTCTCTCTTTCCGTTCGCGCGTGGTAAAAGCGTGCGCGAGCGTAAACCGCGCACACAAAGCCAAAAAAGAAGACCTCTCTCTCTCTCTCTCTCTGTCACAAATCCACGCCTTGACTAATCAACCACATGTTAAAGTGCGCGTATCCTACCACCATTCCTAAAAGCGCCCCGACGGCGACTTGCACCGGCGTGTGGCCGAGAGAATCTCGCAAAGGTCTGCTATCCGTCAACGGGTGATCTCGAGGGAGCTCGACGATGAGCTGATTCAAAACCTCCGCTTGGCGGCCCGCGTGGAGACGAACGCCGGTGGCATCGTACATAACCTGTGAGGATGCGTGATTAATTTTAAAAAAGAATACTGTCAGTCACGAGAGACGAACGAAAAGCAACTCGGAAAGACAGAGAAAAGAGAGGGAGGAGATCATCATCCAGCGCTCGGTCTCCCGAGAGAGATCCAACGTGGATATCCTACACCTCCCCAGACACAGACATCCTTTTCCGACGATATAAACGCGCGCATAAACGAAGACCACACTAGAATCACAAACAACCACAAACGTACCACCAGTGAAAACACCAAACACAACGCAAATATGCTCGAATCTAACGCGTCTTTCAATCCTATCGCCGTGGTCAACCCGACCACTAACGCCGTGTGCGAACTCGGCATTCCTCCACTCCCGACCAGTCGTCCCCAATCGACTTTCCCGTGCGTGTGGTAATGCGTGAACACTTTACAGATTTGCGCGATTGTGAAGGAGAGCATGGCGGCGACTAATGCCGGAGACCCGACGAGGGTGGATGCTCCTTTCGCTAAGTTGCCCATTCTTCTTCTCAGTGTTGTTCGTATCTTTCAGAGCCTCTCTGTTGTTCCTTCTCCCTTCTTGTGTATAAAGCGCTTTCGAGCTCTTCTTTGTCTCAGTCGGTTTGCAAAGTTTTCTGTTTAGGGTTTATGAAAATTTTTAGAACCTCCTCTGTCTGAAACGCTTCTTTTTTCAATCCGCATTAAAAAAAAACAAATTCATTTGCGTTTTTGTTTTGACTTTAGTATAAAGCGTTTTACGCGCATCTATACTCTTTTGCGCGAAGAAGAAGAAGAAGAGGACAAAAACAACGACGACAAAAAGACAAATGGTGGTCGCGAGTACCGGGAGTGGTGGTGTTCCTTTTTTTGACGAGAAGGAAAACGACGAGCAAAACGAGATGAGAGATGAGGCTTTCGTGATGGGGAAAAAAGATGAGGAGGCGTCTCATCCTTTCGATTTATCCTCGTACGACCGGTTGGAAATTGAATCGATCGAGAAGACGTTCAATCTGGAACTGAATTCAATCGACTCAAATGCGATCGAAATGGCCGTGAAACGCGCGAAAGAATTAGCGAACATGTATTTTAAGAGCGGGGAGTACGAGAAGAGCGCGGAGCAGTACACGACTGCGATTGCGGGAGCGAGGAAAGATAAGACGTTGTGGCGTAATCGAGCGGCGGCACGGTTACAGATCGGGGAGAGATTGGAAGCGATACACGACTCGGTGAAAGCGGTCGAGTTGGACGAGAAGGACGCCAAGTCCTGGTATCGGTTGGGTACGAGTTTGATGGCGAATCATGAGTATTTGAAAGCCGCGCAAGCGTTGAACACGGCGGCGAAGTTGATGCCGGGGAGTAAAGATATCGAAGAACGTTTGGCGGCGGCGAGAGAGATGTACGAGGAGGGGAGGAAGAGGAAAGAGAAGGAGGAGAAGACGGTGAGAAGAGATTTAGCGTTGAGATTGAGAAAGGCGAGAAGGGAGGATAGAAATCAAGAGACGATTAACCAGTGGAAGCAAACGTTGGGTGGACCGGATTGGGACGTCGAGGATTACGCGTGGAGGCCGACGTTTTTACCAATCGCGCGGTCGAAGAAAATCGATTACGAGAGATTCATGGAAGATCCGAGGAAAAGAGGCGTGGTGAATTACGCCATCGGTTTAGCCGAGTTGAGTTCACCGAAAACAGAGATTTGTAAAGGGTTGGTGGATTTTGAGAGGTTTCGCGCGTACGAAAAAGTGAGTGGGAGCTGGGCGATATCCGGCGAAGAAGAAACCGCGACGAAAACAACTGCAATCGTGTTGAGTTCTGGGTGCGGCATTTTACCCGCACTCGTCGCGAACAGCGATGCGATAGAGCGCGTCATCGCCATTGAACGTAACCAGTTCTTGTACAGAAACTTGAAGCAAATAGGAAAGGCGAATAAAAAGCTGTTCGAGAAGGTTTCGCTCGTGGATCAAAAGCTCGAGAGTTGCGAGAAAGTTAAAGTCGACGATGAGAAAGAAGACGAGAAAGGCAATGAACCGGAGGTGAAAGAAGTAGTTAAAAGTAGAGACAAAAGTATTGCCGATGATATGAATAGAAATAGCCCGGTCGAGTTGCCATGTCGCGCGAATAAAATCGTGACGGATTTATTCGATTTCACCGCCCTTGGATTAGGTGCGTTATCGGCGATCGATATTTGCGGCCATCGAAAGCTCGTGACGCCAGACGCGACGGTGACGCCGTCAAAAATCACAATTAAAGCGAGACTAATTGAGTTGCGATTAACGACGGTTTCCGGGTTCGATTTATCGGCGATGAACAACTATCGATGGAGTCCGCAGTGCGCGAAAGTGAACTTGTACGAAGAGCCACACGAAGTGTTGTCCAAACCGTTCGAGTGTTGCGCCGTGGATTTGAACGAGCGATTACAACGAGCTTTACGAGAGAGCCCCCAAAAAGGAAGCGACGGTACCATCGATTACGACGACGTGTGGGAATTTGAAGCGCTGGAAAACGTTGAGATTATCAAGGACGGCACGTGGAACGCCGTGGCGTTCTGGTTCGAAGGCGAACTCGATGAGGCGACGGTATTTTCGTCTCTGCCACCCAAAGTCGCCTCGACTTTCGACGACGACGACGGTAATATTGAAAACGCAGTGAACGGCGGCGGCAAAAGAGAAGGAATTCGTAGGAAATCCTATTGCGAGTCCTTCAACGTTGGCGTCCAGTACCTCGACGACGTTCCGGTGAAGAAAGGCGATATCACGCAAGTCGCCATCAAACGCGACTCGACGCAAATCTACTTCGAATCTTCGCCGCCGCAAATGCGCGCACGGCACGCACACATCCCTTCTTGGCACTTCGACATGCTCAACGACTCTGGTCGAAACGACGCGTACGAGAAAGCGATAAAACGCGCCGTCGAGCGCAAGAAGCGCGAGAAAGGCTCTTGCGAGGTGCTCGACGCCGGGGCGGGCAGTGGGATCTTATCCATGTTTGCCGCGCGCGCGGGTGCTGACTACGTGCACGCCTGCGAACAGAACGGTCACATGTGCGACGTCGGAGAAGAAACCGTGCGCATAAACGGATATGGATTGAAAATTATGTTTCACAACAAAGACGTCCGACGTTTGTTTACGAAAGAATCCGAAGGTTTAATCAAGCACGGTTTGAAACCAGACGGGAACTGTCCAGAGATGGATAAGAAGTCAGACGTTCTCGTGTTTGAGGTTTTCGATTCAGGTTTAATCGGCGAAGGCGCCTTTCACATCGTCGGCATGGCGAGGCACCGATTGTTGAAACCAGATGCCACGCTCGTCCCTCGCGCGGCGAAAATGTTCGCGGCGCCAATCGAGTACAGGTTTCAAAACTACCAAACGCTCGACGGCAAACACACTATCGATTTAACGAACGCAAACAGGTGGAGATATCGAGACGATTACGAAGGCGTCAATTTGGAGAAGCTTCCGAAAACAGCGTGGAGAGCGCTCGCGAAACCGAAACCGTTTTTCAACTTTGACTTTTACGCGTGGGAAGAAAATATGCAGCCGAAAGAAGAGCCGATGTCTTTCGAAATAACCGAAGAAGGGACGTTCAACGCCATCGCGTTTTGGTTCGACTTAGAACTGGACGAGGAAACTACGCTGACGACGAACCCGTTCGCCGAACACGGCGAGAAAGGCGCCACGTGGCAACAAGCGGTGCAATACGTCGAGGAGTTGACGTTGAAACCGGGCGACTCTTTGAAAGTCGTCGCCGCTCACGACACGTACGGCATCAGCTTTCGAGTGGACGACTCCAAGTTGGAGTTTGACAGAGGTCAACGACGCACAAAGTGTCCACTTTATGATGGCACGTGGCAAGCGCATCACATCGAGTTCAAACGCGTCACGGACTCTTTAGCGCGAACCATCACGCAGTCGCCCGTCGCCTTCAGAGAAACGTGCGAAACCGCCGTCGCCTGCGGCAGCCGCCCGGGAGATTTAAAGTTCGAAGCGTGGGCAGGCGCAGATTTCTGCACCAAGTTTATGGCTTAGTATTCGTTCGTTTCGTTTCGTGTTAATTTTAAAGGCTACTTACAATCTGTGTTATATATAATATAATATTTGCTAATGAACTCTCCTCTCTCTCTCTCATCCGTCTCGCGTCGTCGAGAGGTTTTACGCCAAGGTCATGTTGTACTTCTCCGCAAACCTCTTCGTCTCTGCATCCTTCGCCTCCGGGCTCAATTTGCTCATTCTCGCCTCTTTCCATTTCGGGATGAATAACTTCTTCGGTCCAGTCGGTGCTCTCTTATCCTTTCTCGTCGGTTCTCCGCCTGCGTTCGCCGCTAACCACTCGGCTCTCGCCTCGTCCGCTTGTTGGTACGCCAAAGACATCAAGTCTAACCCGGCGTCTTTCGCCATCTTTTCCAAACCTACTTTGTTTAAAGTTTTAATCGCTTTGGTAGAAATGCGCAAGCGAATGTATCGCTTTTGTTCCGGCCAGTATACGCGTTTGTACTGTGAAGAGTTGAAAGGGAGATAAAAAGAGAAGTTTCAGAGAGAGAAAGAGGTGAGCTTTTCACGAGGTAAATTCCGGCTGAGAAAACCCGAGCACACACAAGGGTGGATAAAAAAAAGAAGAATTGATGCGGAAAACAAACGCGCAACCCAACTGGCGACATCAAACGATCCTTAACACGTACCTGTAAATTCGCTTGCTGCAATTTCTTGTTGCGAATGTGCGAAAACGACACCGTGTACCCGTTATTCGCTCGTTTCCCGGTGAGCATACATTTTCTCCCCGATTTCCCGTGCAACGCGAATGTGTTCGTGTCGATTGAAGAAGAAGTCGTCGACGCTTTTACCGAGCATGACTTTCTGAACTGGTTGGATAAGTGCTTCGTTTGAGAAACGAGGGAAGTTGTCGCCTGTAAGGAGGATTGGACGGACATTTTTACGTTCGCAAGAGGAGTAGTCGTTGTTTGTCGCGCGCGCGCTTTATGTGTGACGCTTACTAAAAAACCTCAAGAACAGTCGTTTTTCTCCTTTTTTTCATCACGCAACCACCAAAAAAACGAGAGAATTTGTCCGTCTTTTCGTCGCAACAACAACAACACGCCCCGGGAGAGAACGAGGCGAAAAGAGAGAGAGAGAGAGAGAGAGTTTTTAATAACGCGCCGCAGTAGTTTGCCCTTTTGCGATACGTAAATACTTTTGAGAGCAGAAGAACAACCGAGAGAGAGAGAGAGAGAGAGAGAGTCTTTTCCAAGATTTAGAGAGTGTGTGTGGTAGATTTTAGAGAGAAAGAAAAATATGGATTCGCAGAAACAAGACGGGATTCAAAAACTTTTACAGGCGGAGCAAGAGGCGAACGCGATCGTGACCGCGGCGAGACAAGGTGGGTTGTTGTTTTCGAACTGTTGCGTCTTTTTTATTAAACACTTTTTGCGTCCTCGTTTGATGTGCGTTTTCGGTCGCGCTTTTCTTTTCTTGATTTTTCCCTCGCGACTGGATGTTCGCAAAAAGGATAAAAACACCACTAACTTCTCTCTCTTCTTCCCTTTGAACAAACAAACAGAAAAAACGGCGAGGATTAAACAAGCCAAAGACGAAGCGGAAGCGGAAATTCAATCGTACAGAAACCAGCGAGAGCAACAGTACCAACAAATGCTGGCGCAAGCCACGGGAGGTTCCGACGAGTTGGCGAAAGAGTTGGAGACGAAAGCGAAACGAGCCGAGGCGAATATACGGGCGACGATAGGAAAGAACGGGGCGAACGTCACGGGCATGTTGGTGAAGCACGTGACGAGCGTGCAATTGTAAGAGGAGATTAGATAGAGAGAAACACGTTTTATATTTTATAGTACTTAAAGTTCTTTTTGGTATAAAAACTGATTCGATTCTTCTCCTTCTTCTTTATTGCGACAGGGATAATAAAATATATCAACTCTTTGTCCTCCTCCTAATCACTCTCCTATAACGCCCTTCTATCTCTTCCGCTCTATGCACTCACTCGACGCTAACTCCTCCTCCTATTTTTATATATTCTATTCTCACAATCACATAACTCTTCCCTCTCAAATCATTACATTAACCTCCGCTAATTTTTAAATTCAACACGTTACAAACACACACACACACGGCTATCTCTCATTCACTTCTACAACAGATGATCATTAATTCTTCTTGTTCATTCGCTTCCTCTTCTTACAAAATTATTTCTTTTAAAGTTTATCGCGCAAACTGCGTCGAGGCGCCAGATGCCGTGCTCGCCCCAGAAGCTCCGCTTGCCTCGGTGATATCGTGAATACTCGAACGTCTCTTATCTTTCTTATTCATCGAATTCAAGCGAATAAAATACTTTTGCGCGTGAGAGGCAACTTGCGTGGGCGTTCGCGAAACGACAAAATTTCGAGAAATCGATCTCCAGTCGCCCTTCCCAAATTTGGCCAATCCGAGAAGAAACAAACGGTGTTCTTCTTCCGTCCACGGAATGCCTTTTCTTCTCTGTTGCTCGTGCGTGAGCTGTTGCTTGGAACCACCGGTACTGCCAGCTGTCACGTGCGTTCCCCCGGACGCGGACGATTTCGTCGCACCGCCGCCGTCGGAAGACTTCTTCTTTTGCACGCCGTTGCCGCTGCCGTTCTTCTTGTTCTTCGTCAGCTTACTCGACGGTGATCCGGGCACTTTAAACTGCACGTCGTTATTCAAACTTCCATCCGAGCTACTCGGCTCACTCGACGTGTCACCAAACTGCGCGTCTTGAAACTCTCTCCCCCACCACGGACTGGTCATATCCTCGCAACTCCCTCCGACGTGGTTGTTTGGCACTCTCGCTCGACCGCTCTCAATCGCGCGAATATCATCAACCAACTGATTATATCTCTTCCTGATCCCATCCGGCGTCTTTGTCATTTGCGAAATCTGACCCCAAATGTTAATATGATTCCCAGCTCCGATTCCATTCTGCGGCGACAAATCGTTCATCGCGTGCGCGTTGATGGACAAGGGTACCGAACTCTCGAATTGCGCCAACGAGTGCTCGAACAAGTTATCCTCGTCCGGCGTCCAGTGGTCGAAAAACTCGTTCGATTGTTGCTGGTTCTGTAAGGACGGGAGACCGTGAAGGTTGTCGAACGATGATAACCTGTGTATTGGGTTGTTTTTATGAATGATGAAACGAACGTAAGTAAGTAAGCGAGTTGTTTGTTTAAAACACAAAAACAAAGGCCTTCACGAGGAGGAGGACACACAAGAAAGGAAAAAATTGAAAGAAGGGTGCACACCCCTCCCCCAAAAGTTGTTCTTTTTTTGGTTGAAAATAAATCTCTCCCTTTATTCAAAACGAAAACAATTCTGGACCAAGCAATTTGCTTTTTTTCTTCTCTTTTGCTTCCAAGTGTCCTTCCGAGAGCGTCCCTCGCGACTGAAGCGCGCCGCCCAGCACGCAACGAGAGCGCTTTCTGCCACTGGGAAGGGAAAAAATCGATTTTGTTCGTACCTGGGGAAGGTGCTCCCTTTCATCTTCGCCGTCGCCATGATGATATGTATATTTGGACGGTACAAATGTTACGCTGTGTGTTTGTGTGACTGAGAAGGTACGCGTGAGTTCGCAGAACGAGGAGAAGAAGCGCGCGAAAGCGCGCTAAATTTGAGAGAGACAGAGAAAAATTAAGGGAAGGAAACAAACCTCCTCTCCCCCCTTAAAACTCGCCCAAAACAACCAACTCTCTTGGATTTTTGCATCTCGAAAACAAGAACGCCCGTAAAAACTGGCGCGTTTAGGCCATCTCGCGCGCGGTCGATGTCAAATTGTATCGCATGGAAACATCGATACCATTTTTCCAAACCGAACGATGCATTCCGCGTTTGAGTTCGAGTCGATTTTCGTCCCTCGCGCGCGGGGCGCGATTACCAAAAACAAACGGGACACAAGAATACTCTCGTTATGAGTCACATTCCCGTAAAAAACAAAATCCAAAAACAATCCATCATATTTACCTTTGTTCTTCTTCTATGGTGTCGCGAACGTGTTCGCGCGCAATGAGCGACACTTTCGAGAACGAGCGGTAGTTTACTCTTCGCGTTTCCTATCGTAAAATCAAAACGATAGCGAATTACGACGACGACTCCCGACAACAACCAACAAATATATATATTGGCGGCGAAAACACACGTGAAGTGCGTTTCATAAAGTGCAGAGTTTTTTTCGAGTCGTAAAACTCGTTTCCCCTCTTTTCCTCTCTTTCTTGGCTCAGATTGCACGTGAGAGGCGAAATCTCTCTTTTCTTCACACGTGTAATTACGAGAGATTCTTCCAGCCAGAAAACGAACAATTTTTTTGTTTATTTTTTAGAAAAGATTTCTGGGAACTTTCCGTGGGAGAGCGAGACGTGAGAGAAATACGCCGTCAACATGAACGAAGAAGAAGAAGAAGAAGATCAGTTCATCGAGGATTTGGAAGACCTCGGAGGAGGAGGAAAAGGAGGAAATGTCGTCGGCAAAATAACGCGAGAGTTACCGAACCAACCCAAAAACGGGGGCGGCGGCGGGTTTGTTTTCGGTGGCCATCGGAACAATAGTAGTGACAACAACAACGACAAAGAGAATCATCATCACGTCCCGGGCACGCAACGGATACACGTGAAAACGTTCGGGTGCGCGCACAATCACTCGGACTCTGAATTCATGTCCGGACAGTTGCAAGCGTACGGGTACACATTAACCGACGACCCGAGCGAGGCGAACTTGTGGGTGGTGAACACGTGCACGGTGAAAAACCCGAGCCAAGCGGCGATGAATACCGTTCTTATGAGAGCGAAAACGAACGACGTGCCAGTGGTCGTGTGCGGATGCGTGCCTCAAGGCGACCAGAAAGCGAAAGAGTTAGCGGAGGTTTCGTTGTTAGGCGTCACGCAAATCGATCGAATCGTCGAAGCGGTGGAACGCACGTTAAGAGGAGAAAGAGTTTTAATGTTGGAGAAGAAAAGCTTACCAAAGTTGGACTTGCCGAAAGTTCGAAGGAACGAACGCGTGGAGATTATTCCGCTGAGCACGGGATGTTTAGGACAGTGCACGTATTGCAAGACGAAACACGCGCGAGGCGAACTCGGGAGTTACGAGATCGAGGCGATCATAGGAAGAGCGAAATTGGTGATCGAGGAAGGGGTCACGGAAATCTGGTTATCGAGCGAAGATACCGGAGCGTACGGATTAGATATAGGCTCGAACGTCGCGGAGTTGTTTAAAGCGTTGGTCAACGTGTTACCCGCGGATCAATCGGTGATGTTGCGATTAGGAATGACGAATCCGCCGTATATTTTAGCGCACTTACCGGCCATCGCGGAAGCTATGCGACATCCGTCGGTGTTCAGTTGGATTCACATTCCGGTACAAAGCGGAAGCTCGAAAGTTTTGGACGATATGAAGAGAGAATACACGAGAGAAGAGTTTGAACAGGTGTGCGATTATTTATTAGAACACGTTCCGGATATTACCATCGCGACGGATATTATCTGCGGATTCCCGGGCGAAACCGAATCCGAGTGGCGAGAGACGATGAGTTTGATTGAAAAGTACAAGTTTCCAGAGGTACACATCAGTCAGTTTTACGCGCGGCCAAACACGCCGGCGTTTCGAATGAAACGAGTAAATACGCTCACCGTGAAAAATCGCTCGAGAGAATTAACAAAATTAACCGAATCGTATTTCCCGTGGACAAAACTGGAAGGACAGAAAATGAAGGTGTGGATCACTGACATCGCCGCCGACGGCGTCTCGTTGGTCGGACACACGAAGAGTTACTCGCAAATTTTATTACCGGGAGGAGAAGAAAACGTGGAAAAGTACATGGGCACAAGCGCGCACGTCAAAGTTCTATCGTCCAGTCGATGGAGTTGTAAAGCGGAAATCATAGAAAACGAAAGCGAAGTCGCGGGTATTCAATCCTCGACGAGTTTGCATAGAAAAATAGCCTTAGTCGAAAGCGCCGGCGATACGTCGAATTTGAACAAAAAATACGGCAAGAAGACGCGTCCGAAGAAGAACAACAACAAAGGTGACATATTAGCAGATGTCACCGAAGACTACGACGACGCGTACGCGTTGCGCGTACAAAGAATAGACAAAGTTTCGAGGTACGCAGAAATCGCGTTTGGAACCACCTTGTGCGTGGCGAGTCTCGGGATTCTGTATTCAAAGTTAGTCGCCCCGCGCGCATAAAATTGATAAACAGAACTAACGCTACTATAGTACAACATTTAGCTACTAAAGACTACGCCTACACTAACCTTTGAACCCAACGCCAACCATATAAATTTCTCGACTGCCTTTCCTCACCGCGTCTGGTCGAAACAGACTCGCGCTCGCAAACGCTTTCTTCGCTTCCATCTTCAACGCCCTCGTCTCTTCGCTTTCAAAGATTTTACACACGAAATGCGCATCCTTCGCGAGCAAATCTTTCGTGGCTAACTCAAACGCGCGCACGGCTAACTCGTGCGACGCGTACCCATCGTCGTGGCCGGTCGTTTTGGCCATCATATCCGATGTCAGCAAATTTACATTTTTTTCCAACTGTAACGACTTCATCAACGCATCGCTCTCAAACACGTCGCACTGAAACGCTCGCGTTCGATTGACGTCCACGTACTTCAAACTCTCCAACGATTCGATTTCGTTTAAATCAAACCCGTATATTTCCGCCTTCTTTATTTTCCGGGACAACACTTGCAGCCACGAACCTGGATGACAACCCAAGTCCACGCACTTTACGACTTTTCCTTTCTGTTTATCCAAAGAAGACAACACCCTCGGGAACTTTAAAAGCAGTTGCTCGAGCTTCACGGCGGCTCGAGAACAGTACTGCGATCGCTTCGCTTCTCTGGAGGCAAAGTCAAGGACAGCCATGCGCGGGTTTTTCGCCATTATAGTATTATTATATTGTTATTGTTGTTTGCTACGACGCGACCATTTTTGTGACGATGTGACTAAACGAGTGAAATAAATTAATAAGATGTAAACAATACGTGGCTGTGTGGCTATATGTAAGAACTTTTAAGTACTTTCTGCATTACTTCGGTTGACGAAGCATCCGTATCAAGATCTAACTTAATTTTTAATTGACTAGGATAATGAACTACGTCCATATGTAGGACTTGATAAGGACGGGTAGCGGCTATTTTTGGTTTCTTACCATGATGCCTAATTCTTCGCCCTTTCCTTGTACTCTCCACCGTTGGCGGTGTTCACGACGACTCTATCGCCGATGTTCACGAACAACGGCACGGTCACCGTCAGCCCGGTTTCCAGCGTCGCCGGTTTATCTCCGCCGGAAGCCGTGTTTCCTTTCAACCCGGGATCGGTCATCGTCACTTCCAACGTCACTTTCTCCGGCGGTTCCACACAGATTACTTTCCCGTCCCACTGCAACACCGAGCACGTCATGCCTTCGGTGATGAACTTCTCAAAATCTCCCGACGGGCATCGGCACTCCTCGAACGTGTCCATGTCCATGAACACGTATTGGTCTTCGTCTTTGTACGTGTATTGCATCTGGAGGTTGGTGATGTCCGGAACCTCAAACGTGGTGCCGTTTCTGAACGTCTCTTCTTTCGTGTTGCCGTTTAAGTAGTTGCGGACTTTCGTGCGGCAGAAAGAGGCGCCTCGACCCGGGTGGACGTGTTGGAACTCTGTTTTGCGGGAGGAGGGGAACATTTTTTTGTCGTCAGACTATAGATCAAAAACACCATTAAGTGAAAGAGACAAACAACTCTGCAATGAAGCAGAAATCAAAGACAGTCAGATAAAGTTTCCCTCGTGGATAAAGAAGCCTCCTCAGGCTTTTTGCCGGCGAAAAGCTTTACTAAAGTGCTTTCGACAAAAAAAAGCGAAACAAACGTACCGACAACTTTGAACGGCTGCCCGTTCAGCATGATGCTTAACCCGTTTTTGATGTCCGCGGTGGTGGCAGTGCCCGCGCGAACCTGTGTGATGATTTGGGGAAAGAGAGGGGAGAGAGATTAGTAAATTCAACAAGGCGCAGAACAAACAAAAGTCGACATTTCCGCCGCGTGAAAAGCGCGCACCTGAAGGACACCCCGGGAAAGAGTAGCGGATGATGCTTTTTTGCGAAAGAGAGAGAGTTTCTGGTGGTGAACGATTTGGGAAGTCGACGCCTGTAACGATGAAGATGACAACATGGTTTTTAATGTGTGTAAAGTGTGCGTGCACTTTTCTGCTGCTTTTTCACTAAAATACTACTACACAGTCTCCAACGTCGCAGACTTTGACGACGACTTTTCCGCCAAAGTCTTCTTCCCCAAAACGTCGTCGTGTTCTTTTTCGTCGAAGCTGGTACCACTGAGTTTTACGATTGCTTTACCGTCGATGATTTGCCGAGCCGGAGTGATACTCTTTTTTTCACGCGGCGGCGCGAGTTTATCTTCCGTTCTTTCCGCTTCTTCGTCCTCCTTCGTTTTTGTTGTTTTCAAGAACGCGCGTTCGCTGACGATGGCGACGCCGCTGTCGACCTCGCCGTCGATGTCCTCGAACGAGGCGCGTCGATACTGCCCACGCGGAGAGTCGGTGGTTGCAGGTGACGGGTGTAATGTCGGCGTTTGCATCGCAGAAGGGTGGAAAGGAACTCCACGTGGAGGAGTTTGGGTGACGTGACTCGTTCCTCCGCCTGCACCCCTGCTTCCTTGTCCGCCGCCTCGCGGAGAAGCCGTCACGATTGGCTGCATGGCAGATAATCTTCCTTGCGAATTTTGCGTCGTGGACGAGTAAAAGCCGTAGTAAGACGTCGCTTGTATCGACGTGTTTTCCGTGTCGTCTTTCATCGCGATGCGTTTGGTTTCTTGCCACTTGCGTATGACTTCGGCGGCTTTAAATCGCGCGCGTCGTATTAAATCGTCCGTGCGCTTGTCGGTTAAACCGGTGTGAAAGGTGAACGGAGGCACTCCCGGTGGACGCAAGTAAACGTCAATCTCGCACGCTTTTGCAGCTTCTGCAACTTCGCGTCGCGAGGTGGCCCGGAGTAACGCGCCGAGAAGAGTCGCGTAGTTCGGCGCGGCGTTTGTAGTCGCAGTCGAGACAGATCTTTTCTTATTCTTCTTATTTTTCTTTGTTGATTTTCCTCCTTTCCTTCGCGCGGGGGTCGAGCCTCCTCTATTGTTGCCTTCATCAACATCCGAGGAAGAGAAATCTGATTCTGATTCCGACGAAGACGTCGAATACGCGTTGAACGATTCCGAAGAGGATTTGTTCCCTCGCTTACCACTCTTGATCGACTGCCAAAGCTTTTCTGCATGCGCGAACGGGCTCACGCGTTCCCAGAGTAAACACCATCCGCCTAGTCCACCATCTCTTGCCGTCAACGATCTGAACGCGGCGTAGTGTTCATCTTCTACGTCAACAACAATCGTCGACTCCACGCGCGACAATTTACGCAAAACGTCCACCGGGACCGGATTTAAGTACGCGCCGTCGACGAGCAAATCTCCGGTAATCTCATCCGCAATAGGCGGTAAGAAACCGAGCACGGACATCGACGCTCGGGCGTACCGCCACACCGTCCCGGATGTGCACGAGACCAACTTACCGGTGGTTAAATTTGTCGCGCAACAGAAGAACGGAATCCATAAGTCTTCAATTTCAATCTTTTCGCCGAACATATCTCTGATGGATTTGTCGATAGTTTCGCCGGTTAAGATGGAGAGGAACGGAGGCGTCAAATCGGTTAGAAGTCGTCGAGGAGAGGCAATCAAAGATGCAAGTTTTCGAACTCGCGCGCTCACGACGGTTGAATTTGCCGTTCGAGCGTAAAGTGCAGCAGTTAACGTGCCTTGCGACGCGCCACCGATGGCATCGACTGGTACCCCTTCATCCTCGAGAGCTTTCAACGCGCCCAAGTGCGCTAATCCGTGACCGCCGCCACCGGCCAAGATAACGCCAACGCCACAACCAGCGATGTGTCTTGCGATTCGATCGACGTCTGCGTCCGAGTAGGAACTCAACCGGCAGTGATGGTGTCGGCGCAAACCTGGTCTGTTGGCGTAAAATCTACGCGTATTTTTCGGCGATTCGCCTTTCGCGTGTAATAAGACCAACTCGATTTGCGCTAAAATCGCGGTATTTTTATTATCAATCTCGACAAAATTCTCGTCGCACTTCTGCTTCATCGCGTCGCTGCTGTAGCTGTGCTGACGTCGGTGGTGTTTCTTTTTCTTGCTGGTAATTTTATGGTAATTTAAAAAATCCTCCTCGGAGGCTGACGGTACCGGAACGATTCGCTTTTTACGACGTTTCCAAAGTAACCTGGCCTCAGCTGGGGATGGATCGACGCCGTTACTGATGAATACATTTCCAGTATTTGTATTGTATTCGTTATTACCGCTCATACCAGTTGACTGCGATTGCATCTCAAGCATGGAAGAGGAAGGCGCGAACGTCGCCGCCGCGCCGCCTTCGGCGACAACCAACACTAAATCGGCTTGAGATACGCACACTCTCGACCACCCACTCGACGACGACGATCGATTACTCGCGTTCTGCCCACTTCTATCGCCAACGAACAAAACAAATCGGTGTTCTTCTTCGATTCTTGTCATCCAGCTCGTTAACTTGGACCGATAAAATGCCGTCTCCACGCGACGAAAGCCTTCCGGCACAACCTCTTCCGCGGCTTTTTCGTCCAAAATGAACGCGGACCCTTTGCCTAACCTCTCCAACGCGTTTCTCAACTTTGCGGCAAATTTCGGTAACTTTGTCGTTTGCACGGCGTCTGTCGCGGGAACGATGGCGATGGTCACGATTTCCGGACGATATCGTTCGCCGGTTTTCAAATCGCGCTGGTTGATTTCCAACTTTCGAGCGACATGTTCTAACAATCTTCCGGCTACTTCGGGATATTTGGCAGATATAATTTGCACGCTCGCCCGAGACATTCGCACTAATTCGCAGTCGCGAGTGCATATAGCCGTAGATGTGTGCGCAGTTTGCGACAACATCGCCGCGTCTCCGATAGTTTCGCCCCGACTTCGGTACCGCATGGCGCCTAACGCGACGTTGTAAATAGACACGCGACCGGAGATGACAAGGTACATAGACGTCGCGTCTACGCCCGATCGAAACGCTTGGTCACCGGCAGAAAGCCACTGGCGATTTAAGCCAGCCGCGATGAAAGCGCGAATGGCCCTGTTTAGAGAACAAGAGGCGGCTAATTGTAACGCAATGAACGCATCTGGCGCGTGAACGCACAACGTGTGTAACACAGTCGGCGTGATCAACAAAATCTCACAATCCGTGCAACAACGAACGGTTTCGTCAAACTTAGCGCCGGTTATTGCGTGCGCCGCGCCAACCAAACGAGGTGCTTTCAATTCCGGACCGATGACGCCGTCGCCTTCGGGCCATGGCACCGCGTCGCGTCGCATCGTCCCGGATAAAAGAATGAAATACGCGTTCGTTTGACTATCGCGTTGGGTGATGAACACCTCGTTCGCCAAGAGTGTTTTTCTACCGCCCGCGTACTTTTCTAATTCTTCCTGGTAATTCACTAATAGTTTGTTCGTTGGATTGGCGTCTTCGGGCGTTTCCGTCGTGTTGGTCGATTTCGCACCGCCGTCCAACGAATTAGAAGATTCCGAAACGGTCGACGGGAACGACCCTCCGTCAACATCATCTGAGCTTTGTTCAAAAAACTTCTCGTGTGAAGTCTGCGCGCGCATCATCGGTGGCTTCGGTTTCAACACCAAACAATCCTCTGCTCCGGGACTTAAATACTCCGCGTCGCCTTCGTCTCTTGGCAATTCGAGAAAATCTCTCAAAGTAAACCTCGCGACTCGCCACAATCGAGCGATGGCTTGTTCTAAATAAACCTGAATCGTTCTCGGGTGCTTTCTAATGAACGCGAACAAAACGTCTTGACGAATGCGAACCAGTTTCGCTCCGTTCTTCATCGCCACGCACGAGACGGACCGCCTCGCGGAATCTAAGACGTCCACGTCGCCGACAGATTCGCCTTTATTCAAGATGTTCGTCAAATGCGCCGGACCTATGCTAAATGATTTTGGAGGAAGCGGAGAGGCAGCGCGAATGCCGCCCATCGGTGGTGTCTGTGAACGCTCTTTATCCAAAGACGTTCTCGAATGCGACGTCGAGCTGTTTGCTCGACTCATTCGACTGGCTTGTTGATTCCTCCCCATAATCGGCAACCCAGGTGACCCGGCTCTATCGAACGAACGCCGGATATCTTTCACCGAATGATGATGATGATGATGACTGCTCGACTTGGACGAAGATTTCACCAACGACGATGCGCTTCCGTCTCCACCGCCGCTGCCGCCACCGCGCGTGTTCGTTGATTGCACGTACACCCCGAGTTGACCTTCAACGACGACGTAAATTCCGTCCCGGCTTTCATCGCCTTGCCGAAAGAGCACCTGGTTCGCGCCAATCTCAATCTCTTCGCTCATTCCAAACAATTCCCTCGACTCTTCGAGCTCTAAACACGCGAAAAACTTCGTCGAGGCGAAAAAGTTTGGATCGGTCGTGTGCGATAAATACTCCCCCGGACCACTCCGACTCTCCCCTCGATCGCCTTCCGATCCCGCTCTTCGATACTCGAACAAACTCGTCTGCGAAGCGTCCGAACTCTCAAAGTGACTGCCGCTCTCTTTCCCTTCTTTCTTCCACTCCTCTTTAATCCTATCCATGGCCGCGCCTCGTTTCACCGCTCTCGGCGTCCCAACCGGCGTTTCGAAGTTTTCGTCCTCGCTGTTGCTTCGAGAAGATGATCCTTTCTTTGTATTACTACTATTCGCTAACCG
>Ga0209090_10000303_pt1 | contig 30784 bp, 8 predicted proteins | sample ArcticOcean_MG_C_9_FD_187432 | JGI IMG/M metagenome (GOLD analysis project Ga0209090, IMG submission 187432) | Marine microbial communities from western Arctic Ocean - ArcticOcean_MG_CB2_152 (SPAdes) (version 2) | ecosystem: Environmental > Aquatic > Marine > Oceanic | place: Arctic Ocean... | reverse complement strand
TCGCCGGGCACGTTCTTCCGCCTCTCTGGATCCAGTCCTCCACGCTCGCGCGCTCGTACGTTTGCCCGGTTCGAACAACCACCGGGTCTTTCAACAACTCTAAACTCACCGGGCAGAAAAATGTAGAACTCGCCCCTAACGTTCGCGCGTAATCGTCGATCTCGTCCACAGAAGAAGTTTGTGCCTTCGAGGGTGGTGTTGGCTGCTTAAAATCACTCTTCTTCTTTGTCTTTGTCTTCTCGTCGTCGTCATCTTCTTCGTCTCCGTGCGCGCTGTTTCGATGGTAGCTCGGATACTGCGCTTCCTCTACCGCTCGTCGTAAAACCGAAAAGTCTTCTTCTTCTTCTTCGTCTCCTTCTTCTTGTGCCCCGGCGAACGGGTTGTTATTGTTACGAACTCCCCGTCGTTCGTGTTGGTGTTGCATCTCAATCTCTCTCATCGATCTCTTCGTCGTCGGTCGTATCGCGCGACATTCTCTGTGTCGCGATGAAAATGCGTGCTGTTGTACAAAATAGAATATATGTGCGGGGGTAGCGTTTTTAGTTGTCGATTTATGCGTTTGCGCTGGCGTATGTGCGCGCGAGAGAAAAAGCGTTCGTTTTTGTGGCAGATGTCTCTTTTGTCGTGTGATATTTTTCGCACATTTTCATCAATACGAAGATCTCTTTCTCTTTCCTCTCGGAGATCTCGGTTTTTGCTTTTTGCCGTGGTTTCTTTCTGGCGTTGATGTTGTTACAATCTTATCTCTAGTTCACGCGGTTTTTGTGGTGCTTTGCGCGGGGTCTCTATACTTTCTATAAATTCTCTCGATTTCTTCGTCGACGTCTTTTCCGAGAGGCGGTTGAGCGTACGCTTTCAAATTTTCCTCCAACTGGGGCATGGTCGTCGCGCCGATGATGCTCGAACAGACAAAATTGCGGTCTCGTACGAAACGTAAGGATAAATCGGTCAGCGTCGTGCCGCTTTCCTCGGCTAAGGTTTGGTATTCCGTCAAGCAGTTTTTCAATCGCGGTTCGTTGAATCGAGCCATATATCCGGGGAAGAGCGTGAATCGACTGTTCTTTGGCGGTTCGGTTGCTTTTAAATATTTACCGGTTAAGGCGCCGCCGGCTAATGGAGAATACGCCAAGAAGCTGACGTTGTGATTCTTCGGCGAACACGCTTCGTTTAAATCGGTTTCAAACGCGATTCGTTGGAGTAAATTGTACCCGTTTTGTATCGTTTGCATCTTCGGGGACCCTTCTTTCTTATATTTCGCCAACGCGCCAAACTCGCAAACGCCAAACGTCGTTTCATTCGACGTTCCAAAGTATCGCACCTTCCCGCTTTTAATCAGTCTATACATGCATTCAGCTTGTTCTTCGAACGAAACGTCGTCCTCGCGTTCGCTCGTTCTTTCGTAAGGAACGCCTCCGAACAACGAAACGTATCGATCCGGCCAGTGCAGTTGAAGCACGTCGACGTAATCCGTTTGAAGTCGTTCTAACGAACACTCCACGCTCAATTCCATCTGTTTCGCCGTTAATCTGTTCTCCTCCCCGGGATTCCGTCCTCTCAATTGCATTTGACTCCTCCCGGCAACTTTCGTCATCAAAATAATCTCCTCTCGTTTTACGTCTTTTCGCAACCACGAACCGATGTATTCGTCCGTTTTCCCTTGCGTTTTTGCGTCCGCAGGAACGGCGTACATTTCCGCCGTATCTATCGAGTTCACCCCGAACTCTTTCACCGCGAAATTGAGCTGCGCGTGCGCGTCTTTTTCCGTGTTTTGTTTCCCAAAGGTCATCGTTCCGAGCGTGACGTCTGCGATATGGATGTCCGTGTCGCCGACGACTTGATTTCTTTCCAGATGTGACGATGTCTTCGTCGCGCAATATCGCCGTCTCAAAGCCTCCGTTCTTTTTCTTTTAGACGCAGAAACAGAAGAATAACTTAATCGTTTGAAGCTGCTCCGGGCAGAGAGTGCGGTCGACATGATGATGATGATGATGCGTCTGTGACTCTACGCGTAGGTAGTAGATATTTATGCGGGGAAATCCCGAGACTTACTTCATATCTAATGCGCGCTAAACGCGCATAAACATAACAACAACACGCGCGATGTCCACCACCGTTACGTCCTCCTTCAACAAGCTCGTCCGCGTGGACTGGTCGTTCGTCGTCACCAGCGCTGCTTCCTCTTCTCCCTCTCCCTCTTTACTAATAACAAAAGACTTTGACGAGGAAACGACGGCGAACGATGACATCCGCTCGAGAGTCAATCTGAGATTGGTGTTCGAAGATGATGAAGAAGAAGAAGAACAACGACGTGAGAGGAAACAAAGAGAGATCAAAATGGAACTCACGTTACCGCAGTTTTACGAATTCAAGAGAGATTTAGAAATCGCCAGGAAGAGTTTAGCGGATGATGCGGAGGAAGAGGTATGACTGAGAGGACTGATGAGAGACAGAGAGCAGCTTTACAACTCTACTGCGCTCTGATACTGCGTCGATGATATCAATGCATTTCTGAATAAAGAATAAACGCAGTATAAAACCACGCTTTAATAACGACGTGAACGACTTTAACGACGGCGGCTTTAAAAGTTGCGTTGCTATTTCGCTCGCTAAACTCGGTTCCGAGCGAAAATGGACGTCTCGAAAGAGCGCAAAGATTGATGATTGGCTTTAGGATTCAACGAACGCGTTTGTACCGCCGGAACTTGACGAGCGAGGATCGCGAACATCATCGAGAACACAACAAAATCGGTGTCTGGTGAGAAAGAAAAAGAGGCAAAAGAGACAAACAAGAATAAGGAGAGCGTAGAAAAGCGAAGTGGTAGATTTTCAGAGCTCTATGCGTACGCGCGTAAACGTGGAGTATTTAAAGTAGTTTTCTCTCGTTTTACTCACAAAAGACGGACCTTTTCCTCATTACATTTTTACGCTTTACACTGCTCCTGTACTTTTCGAAACACGTGTAACAGAAGAAGACGAAGACGAAGAAGTAGCAGAAGGGGAGCGTCAGAGTCTCTTCTCTTTTCGTTTTCTCTCTAAAAGCACGCCTTCTCTGCGTTCGTGAAAAGCGGAAGCACTTTGGTGTCAAAGCGGCGGCGGCGGCGCAAAAGACATCCTTTTTCCGATTCATCCGAGAGAGAGAGAGAGAGAGAAAATGTCGGCGAGGGAGAGAAAAACGATTCAGACGACGCAAAATCCGTTGTTGTTGTCCGCTCATTTCGCCTTGGACGACCCGATGCGCGTTCTGTACGACAAGCACAGTCGCTCGCAACAACCGGAAAGCAAGAGAGTTATTTCCGCCTTTCTGGCGATATGTTCAGTGATTACCGAGAAGAACATGCAGCCGTCTCCGGTGAGCGTGTACGCGGCGACGATGGCGTCGTTGACGAGCGTCGTCGATGATAATTCTGCTGCTGCTGGTGGCGGCTCTGCTGTACACTCGGGCGAAGGCGAGAGGCAAACGGTGCACGCGATGTTGACGATATTGGCGGTCGCGTTGGAACATTGCAGTCCCGCGGCGATTAAGAGTAAACTGATGGAAACTGTCGACGTGTTGGTGAAAGTTGGGAGAGATAACCAGGAGCACTCCGCGGCGTTGAGGGCGGTGATTAAATGTCTCGGCTTCGCGTTGAGAGCGACGGCGACGGCGAAAATCGGGAAGGAAGAGTGGGAGAAGATGTTTGGGAAACAAGGAGGAGGAGGAGGAGAAGAAAAAGAAGGAAACGAGAACACGAACACCAACAATCAGTTAGGGAAAGCTTTTTCGGCGCTGTGTCACTTTTGTGTGGACTCGAGGCCGAAAGTGAGAAAATCGGCGCACGAAGCGGTGCAGGAAGTGCTCTCCGTGACGAAAGGCGCCAGAGTCGGGAAGGTATTTTTTCAAAAGACGTTTGGCGCGTTCGCAGTGCAAAAACTGAAAGCGCCCAGGGATGCGGCGGAGAAAGCGGCAAACATAAAAGGCGCGAAAGGCGCGAAGAAAGAGAAGGATGTCGCGATTGCGACCGCAACGGAGGCTTTACACGTTTTAGGCGCTCTGAAAGGCTCGTTGGCGAGCGTAGAGGAGCCAACGGCTTCGAAGATTGTCGATGCGACGATTGAGATTACGTCGTTGGGTGAACCGTTGCTGGAGACGCATGCGACGGAAACTTTGTTGGCGTTGTCGATGTCTCCGAACCCAGGGTGCGACGCGAAGACATTTATGAAAATTCTCGAACCCGCCGCGAGATTGGCGAGAGAAGCGTCGCATACGCAACCGACAAAATGCGTCACGTTAGCGCGGTTAATCGCAAACATTGCCACCCAAATGTATAGAAAAGATCTCGAGGAAGCGAGAAAAGCGTTACCGTTTACGTTTGAAAGTTTGTTGAAGTTATTAAATGCGCCTCACGAAGGCGTCGCGATTGAGACGTGCGAGGCGATGAAGACGTTGATTCGAGAAACCGTTGATAGCGAAATGGCGAGAGAAGGGGTGAAATACGTCGCGACGTTACGAGTGCAACAAAAAACGAGTAAAAAGAATAGCAGCTTAAAACCGCCTCCGATGATAGGCGTCGCAAAATCGATAGAGTCTGCGTTAGGCATGCGTTACCGAGCGGCCTGGCCTTTTACCATACCGGTCGCCACGCAGTGTTTCCAAAGACTCGGCATTGCCGGCGGCGCTTTATTGAGTGGTTCCTTAGCCGCGCTCGGAGAAATGGGCGCGAATGCCGACGGGTTACGGTGTAAAAGTCAAATAGAAACGTGCATTTCTACCGCGGCGGAATATATCGGTGCCGAAGCGTTGCTCGAACAACTCCCATTACGATTGGAAGAGTCCATCGATAAATCTTTAGAACGAAGAGGCGACGACGACGACGTCCAAGACGAAGAAGATATGGACATCGACGACGAATCCGATGGTTCTCGGCTATGGCTCGTGCCGTTGTTGCGTCGATCTCTTACTGGTGCGAGAATGTCTTTCTTCGGCGAGTTTGTGTTACCAGAAGCGCGTCGATTAGGCGGACGAGCCGCCAAGGCGCAAAGCGAAAACAGACTCTTCGAAGCGCAAAGGTGTCGCGCTGCAGAATTAGCGTTATGGTCACTCTTACCAGGCTTTGCTAATTTTCCCATCGACGCTGGAGAGAGTTTTCCGACGTTTGCGAAAGATTTAGGTCACGCGTTGAGCGCGAGAGATGATTTACGAGCGCCAATTTGTGAATGTTTGAGAAGATTGTGTCGACAAGCACTGGCAGCCACTGGTGGGGACGATAACAACGACGACAACGACGACGACATAAATTCCGATTTGAATGTATCCGATCTCGACACGGAGAAAGAGGATAACGAGAGCGAAGGGGAAGAAGGTAAAGAAAAAGTCCCCGCTCATTTTACCGTGCACATCGCCGAGGCGCAGTTGGAAACAATCTCGAAATTTTCTAAGAATTACATGCCAATTCTGTTCAATTTATTCGTGACTTCGGAACCGCACGCGCGAGGAGAGATTTCATCCACCATCGGTGGGTTCGCGAAAATTGCAAGTAAGGAAACCGTAAACACGTTCTTTAAGCAAGTGTTGAAAAAGTTGGTCGAAGCGGCTTCGTCTTCGTTGATTGAGGAAGAGGAGGAGGAGGAGGAAGGAGAAGGTGCTCACAAAAAGAAGAAAAAGAAAACGACCTCAAAATCGTCCTCGAAAGAAAAAGAGGAGGCAAAAGTGTTGAAAAAGTGCAGTTTCATCGATCTCGCGCACGCTTTAGTACCTGGATTAGATATGGACGCGTTAGATGCGGCGTTCAAAATCGCCTCCTCTGCGGCAAACGAGAAAGAAGCGGCGAGTCAAAAGCGAGCGTATAAACTGCTCTCGGCAATTTGTGCGGCAAAGAAAGGCGCGTGGCTGGCAAAGATGAGCAAAGACGTGGAAATGTGCTTGATGGACGCCGGTGACACGTGCGCGACGGCGGCGAGACGACGCCGGTTAGAGGTTATCGGGTTCGTACTGCCGCACTTACAAAGCCACGCCGGAAACGGAAACGACGAAGGCGATGAAGATGATAACGACGACGCCATGAAGACTTTACTCGCAGAACTCATCCTCGCGACGAAAGAACAAAACGCAAAGACGCGTTTGTTGGCGTATCAACTCTTAGTTGACATTCCAAGACGCATGGAAAAGGAAGCGAGCGAACGACAGGGCGCTATCGCGGATGGACAAGTTGGTAACCGCGCCGGCGTCGCCGCGTGGCTCGCGCAAAGCGACGAGGGGGATAAAGGCAAGAAGAAAAAGAACAAAAATAAAAACGGAAGCAATGACGACATGTCAGACGACGACGACGACCGCGATGTGATTCTCAGCGACGACGACAATGATGACGAAGATGATAAGGACAACGACGATAACGACAACATGGCGATTGAAAACTTGGAGCCGGTGCCAGATCTTATCGACGAATCTCTCGCCATTCGAGGATTCTTTCTCACCGTGCTCGCCGGTGTCGTCGGCGCGACGCCACAAATGCAATCTGCCTCAGTCGTCGCCTTGGCGCGTTTGCTTTACGAATTCTCCGCGAAACTTGTTGAAATCGTTCCCGAACTTCTCCCGGCGATTTACAAATTGCTCAAAGGTCGCAACAGAGAAGTCGTGAAAGCCTCGTTAGGTTTTATAAAAGTCGTCGCCGTGCGTTTGCCGCAAAACGAGCTCGCTTCGCACTTACCAGAACTCCTTCCAGCTGTTTTGAAATGGTCCTCAGATTCTAAGAACAGGTTCAAATTGAAAACTAAAGTGATCGTCGAACGATGCGCGAAGCGGTGCGGATGGCGCGCGGTGGAAGACGCCATACCGAAAGAGCACTTAGCTTTGGCGTCACACATGAAAAAAGAGGAAACCAAGATAGAAATGAAGAAGGAAAAGGCTCGAGCGGAAGAAACGGCGAGTCGGGCGAGTGGTAAAACCGGTCGCAAAAGTCGCTGGAACGAGGAGGAAATCTTTGGCGACGAAAACGACGACAACAACAACCAACGTTCCGAGTTTGGTGGATTCGGTCCTAAATCCCACCGCGGGAACAGCGGCGGTTCTGAAGGTGCATTTCGCAACGCGCGCGATGCGCACGCTTCGAGAGCGAGCGCCGGCGCCCGGCTCCCCGTCGGTGCTGAATTCGATTTACTCGATGACTCGAAAATGCGCAAACACCTACTCGCGCAAGGGGCGAAAACCGCGCAATACAGACGAAACGAGTTTGGCGATGCCGACGACGACGGCACAAAATACAGAACCGACAGATCCACCGGTAAACTTAAAATCGTCGAAGAAAACGACCGCAAGCGCGCGCGCGACGACGATGAGGAAGATGAAGACGGCGCCACGCGACGCACCTTTGGCACTCGCAAATCCGGCAAAACCAAGCTCACGACGAATACCAACAAGTCCACCAAAACGAACAAAACCACCAAAACTTCCGCCACGCACACCGGCGACCGATACAAAGCCAAAAGAGGTGGCGACGTTCGCAGAAAAGGCGAAAAGTTCCAACCGTACGCGTACTGGCCTTTGGACGCCAAGCTGCTCAATCGACGCAACTCCAAACGCGGCGAGGCGAGAGACACGTTATCCGGCGTCGTCAAATCGAGCAAAGACAACGGGATCTTTCGAGGGAAAAAAGCCAGGAAAACTTAATAGCGCAAAGAGAGCAGTCTTGCAGTTGAGAAAAGGACGCTGCTTTTGCACAAACGCAAAAGAATTCTTCTTTGTAACAACAACAGTAACTTTAACAACAACGCGCATAAAATCGTACCAAAAGCTTGAATTCTCCTCATCAGACAGACCATCAGACGTAAGAAAAGAAACAGAGAAGAGACGCAACAAAAGCAGCTTTTGCTCGATACAGGGAGAAAGAAAGAAGAACACACCGTGTCATCTCTTTCTCTCATGCGGTTTTCGCCCGTTTTCTTCTTTCTGTTCATGTCGTTCTTATCTTCGTCGACATCATCAGCAAACACCCCCAAACTCTACAGCGGATACAACTCGAACGCGAACCCGAGTTTACAGTACGAACCTCGATCTGGAATCATCACTCGAGCTCAGAACAGTTTTGCCACGACACCTGGCGAAGGGAGGCACCGATTGAACAGGAATTACAACCCGAACGGCGTGAAAACGCGAGGGATTTGGGACTCGGAAAGGAAGACGTTTTCTGCGCAAGAAACCACTCCGGGACCGAAGAAGTTTCGAGAGGACATCGAAAAATTAAAGATTGAGAAGAAACCGCGAGATGTCATCGCGCACCCACACGTGGAGAAGAAGTTTTGGCCTTCGTCTTTGAAGAACTCCGTCGTCGCGTTCGGGAGGAGCGAGAGTGGGAAGACGAAACCGGTCGGGAAAGGGACGGCGGCGGCGGCGGCTCGAGGAGGCGTAGGGGAAGACGACGACGGAGAAGGAGAAGAGAGAGAGAGGAGGCAAACGAGCAATAACAGACTGGCCAGGCCGAAAGAACCGGAAAGAGCGGACGATAGAGCGATGTTAGCAGATCACACGTTCTACGCGGCGACGAATCAACAATCGAACGATCGGTTCGCGAAGATGTTAGCGAGAGCGTTGAACGGAACCAAGTACGTTTTACAGTGTCAAAAATCCGAAGCGAAGAAGAGCGAGATTCCGTCCGCGTGGCAATTGTTGACGGCGACTATGAGCAGAGCGGACGCGCAGACGCTGTTACCGATATCGCCCGGGCAGTTAAAGAAGAGTATTTTTGGTAAGGTGACCAACGCGAGAGGCGACGGGAGTTCCCGATTGTCCAATCGATTGAACGGGTATCCGAAACCGTTGGATTTCAATCGAGGGTGCGCTGTCGTCGGGAATTCTGGGATTTTGTTAAAACCACTCGGGCATAATAAGAAACCATTAGGGCCGTTTATCGACGCGCACGGGTTTGTCTTGCGCATGAACATTGCCCCTACCGACGGCGAGTTTACCAAATTGGTCGGGAAAAAGACGTCGGTACGATTGATAAACCATAAATGGGCGCGAGAATTCGACGCGTTCGCGGAGAAACATTCGAACATTTTATCGAGCGATATCGCTGCCACACGTTATCGATCGAGACAAAGTAGCAACGACGCGGCGTACGCGGTTCGAACGCGAGACGTGGAAGTGGCGAAAAAATTCGCCAAAATTGTCGGCGAGAAAAGAGCGCGCGTGTTCAACGCTCGATTCGTCGACATTTCGCGCATCGCGTTGGCGCAAATCCGCGCGTGTAAAGAAATGCGCGACACCGGGAAGATAAAAGTTCACGACACGGCTCCAGCACCTTCGGCCGGTTTCGCTGCCGTCATGGCTTTATCCAAAATCTGCCCTCGATTACGCCTCTTCGGTTTCGACGCTGCTAAAAAATTCTCCTCTAATAGTGGAAAATCCACCGCCGGTATCGATTACCCGTACCAATATTTCGAAGAATTCGACGCGCAGGGCGTCCTCAACGTCGGCACTGCCGCGCACGATTTCGATATCGAAGCCGAAGCGTTGACTGGTTTAGAGAGAGAGAGTAACACGAGAATCCAAATTTGTGGCGTTAAAGGCGGGAATACCTGCGACGAGCTCGTTTAAAGAAGCGTCGTAAACAAAAGCAGCAGCGCGTTAATGCGTGATGTTTTGTAGTGGTTCATTTTTAGAAGAATTTGTGCGATAGAAGCGTTAGAATTTAGTTATTCATGGTACTCTCAGCCGTCCCGGGAAAGCGCATTCATAGACGCCAGACTCTTAATTTTAGGTAAAATAACGTCTTTGTCGTCGCCTCATTCTTTCTTCCGCTTACTACTCATACTCCTTTAAGAAGAGAACACGCGCACGGGAATAGAAATGCGCAAAAGCGCGTACGCTCGCACCAACGTCCCGTTTTCGTCCAAAATCGGTGGTGGTGGTGATGCGAGTAAAAGTAAAAGCGTCGATAATGACTACGACAAAGAGTCGCACCAATTTTTCAATCCATCCAACGCGGGGAATGCATCATTTATGCACGGAATTGGAGACCCCATCCGGTTCGCCACGAAGGAAGAAAAAGTCCGATTCGATCGAAACACGAGACGAGCGAGAGTCGCTTTAGTTGTATGCACGCTGTTTTTATTCCTGCTCGCGTTCATGCGGCCGATATACGGGCCGTATATAGACAAATTTGGGGAAGATGGGGATGCGACTTTAATTGAGGTGGTGAAGGACCACTTGACGAAACGCGCCGAGCGTCACGGATTGGTGAACGTGGGAGGAGGACATGCATCATCGAAACGCAATGCGAACAACAGACACAACAACAACAATGGGAATAAAGAGGAGAGCACGTTTCACGCGAGGTATAGAAGAATAGAGGAAGAAAGAAGGGCATTGCTGGAAGAACACAAAGACGGGGTGGAGGACGAGATGGATACCGTGCGAAGGTTGGAGGTTTTGGAGGAGAGAGCGAAGAATTTGCTGCGCGAACACGGGAAGAAGCACGGGAGGAAGCATACTCACGAGAGCAATAGCAAAGGGATGAGTGGTGGTGGTGGTGGTGCCGAGTAGATGTAGAGTTAATGTTGTTAGGCTTTAAATTTATAAATATATTCATGTATCACTTTTAGTTCTGAAGAAGCGGCGAGGCTTGAAAGCCAAATCGTTGTCTTCTATCGGTGACGGCTTGTTCCCATAGCGCACGCATCTGCGCTAAAATTCGATTCGCATCCTCGGAGGATTGAAACGGGCACAAAACGGTTGAGCTACGAAAATCGTTGTGGTTCACAAATGTTATACTTTTATTTTTGCTTTTCGCTCCTTCTTTTACGACGGTTAACAAGGAAGAGGTGAATCCAAAGTCGGGCGTCGTGACTTTATTTTCTTCGCGGAGAGAATCGCATACGCCGACTTGGACGCAGACAGTCTTTTTGTCCAGAGAAGAAGAGATGTAAAGAGAGGCGACTTCGTGCCATCGGAGAAAGCGGGTTGCTGTTGGATCTGTTTCGTAACGCTCGATCCAAACCAAGTGCGTGTCGGTTAGACATACGATGGCATCTGAAACATGCGCGAGGGGATAAAAAAGTTCAAACCGGCCGAACGTGAACTGCGTTCTGTCGTTTACAGCAGTCACCGTGGTGAACGACTTTTTAGTCTTCTTGTTTGCATTTTTCATAGTCTTCCTCTCCTTTCTCGTCCCTTTCTTCTTCATCTTATCTTGGTCAACTTTACTTGCTTGTATTTCTTCGACGTACGCAATCTTTTTTGCGGCAACTCTCAGCAAATCAGCACCTGCTGATTGCTCTTCGTCGTACGTTCGAACGATGCCATCGCCACGCAAAGCGAGAGGTTTTCGAGCTCGAGTAGCTTCCAGAGATCCCGTAGATTTCGAAAGTATACCACCTACAGACATAGCTTGAGAAAGTCCACTGAATGCCGTTTCGACTAAACCGACCGCACCTCCTAACGTTGAAGTCACGAGACCAGTAATACCTTTGATGCCGCCAAGCGCCGCTCCTCGCAATCCTTCTTGGCGAAACCCTTGGACTGGTTTGTAAAACACTCCAGCAACTCCGGATAATGCACCACCGACGAAGTTTACGGTACCATCGACATATGTTTGACCAATGTTCTTAACACCCGCGGAAATTGAAGTCGTCGCACCCCTTTCTCGAGAAGCGACAATATTTTTCGACGTATCTCCAGAAAGCTCAGCCAGCTTGTCCTGCGCTCTGCGCAAACCTACCGATACGTTACCCGCGTTATCAACAGACGCCAAAATCCTTCCAGACTGTATCGTAAACTGTTTGATAACGTGCGATTTCATTTTCCTCCTCAAATCAGAGAGTTTGAGCGTTGCATTTGTAGGTAAATTGAAAGGAGCAATCGCAATAGGTAATCGGTCTAATCGTAAAAGATTGAGCGTCGCGCACATCATCATTGGCGCGTTCTTCGGACGAGATGACGGTGCAGACGTGAGCGTTACGAAGGCTCGTATTCCATCCGATGAAAACGTTCCGACTGAAATGAGATGGTCAATATTTGCCGATACAGTCTTTTGCTTCTTGGCTTTGAAATTAACTTTTTTCCCACCATCCTTCTTCATCCTAGAATCTTTCGACGAGGACATTTCAGAAGCGTCTCCGCCGTCTTCCGCGAAAAGTCTTTCAATACCGATTTCCTCGACATACTCTTTCAACGCCCACAACAAAGGCTCGTGAATGAGAACATTTAAACCACTCGGTGCCCACACCATTCGAACTTCCGGAAAGCGATTAATATCTCTACTTTCTCTCATTGAAAATGAAGCCGCGAATAAGCAGCCTGACGCCGCATCGTTGAACATTGTGACTGGATACAACGCGTTCTCCAACATGTTATCCAGTTGCGCAGAGACGATGGCAAATTTAGCGTACAGACCTCTTCCATTATTGCATTGGTTCCCAAACGAGGCTTCAATACCTTTTACCGTGAATAGACAAAGTTCTCGCCGTGAATCTACGAGTGATATCTGGATGCCATCAAAGATGGCGCCGATGTGAATTTCTCGGGACGTTTTTGTGATATTCTGAATGCGCTGGAAAGCCTTCAAATCTGCTTCGAAATCGTTCATTCTTCCTTTTCCCTTTCGTTTATTACGATTGGCGAGCCTTGACATGAAGTGTCCCTTAATGATTGCCGCGGCGGCATCAGCATCGTTTACACTAAGAACAGCATCTCTAGATTCTCTGTCTAAAACAGTAGGTTGCTTTGCAAAACGTGGCGATCCATCGCTGTTCCGATCTTGGACATCTGGATCTATTTCTACTTTGAACTCCGTTAATCGAAGAGATATGCACTCTTCTGCGCCAGTTTCAGCACCGTCAAAGAAAATGCAAGACAATCGGTAACAAATCTCATACTTTCCAGATGGATCATCGCATATGAATCCTTCTGCCAAAGTGATACTTCCGAGAGCGCCAAATTCTTCTTCGCCACCGCCAGAAGAAGAACCCCCACCTGATGCTCTAGAATTTCCAATACTGGCGTCGCGAAAATCACCAAGCTCCGGAAGTTCAAAATAAGATTCTTCGACGTTTTCATCGTTGCTGCACGAGAGTCGCACGACCCGAACAGATTCCCCAACTTTGGGAAGTAAGGATTCATCCGACGACTTCTGGCTTCTCTTCCCAGTGGGTCCCTCCGAGCGACCATTGAAAAAACGTGGGCCGAGCCAATGTGAAGCACTGCGCGGAGGGACCCTCACACCTTCTCCAAAGTTGGATTCATCATATAACGACGATGAAGCAGTTCTAGTAACGCTCTTATTTGTGCGCATAGACGTAATATTCCCCAATTTCTTCGGTGTCCTCGTCGACGCCATCGCGGGTGCCGTTTGTTTATCCGCAAAATTGTATCGCTTTTGCACATTCGACTCCCCTCTCAGCAGAATTCTTGAGAAATCTGCCCGCACACGAGTGTGATTTTCAATTCTAATGCCACTCTCTGCAGATCGATCGCTCTTAGCGGCTGAACCTATGATGATTTGCGTGGATCCAGCAATCTGAGCCGTTTGCAGTCTTACACGAATTAGTGACGATGACACTTTAGAATCACCATCTTTTGTCACAGATCGAGGAACCGCAAAAAGTTGTTCTCCAGATTCTTGCAAAAGATCCATGCGAATCTCTGCAGAGAAGGATTCATATGAGTATGTGTTTTCGTCCCTAGTTCCAGAAGCATCACGAAATATTAAGCGTGCACGTTCGGGTGAGCTTGACCCAGGTAACACCGGCGCCGCTCCAATCGGAATGGTCATTGCAGAGTTATCGTAATGCATTTTCCGTTCATCCTTAAGGTCGTCATCATTCTTTATGTGCATGACTAACGGTATGTGTGAGATATTGACCAAAATAATTTCAGGAACGACTGATATTCTAACCGTTCGGCTCATCATTTCGTAAGACCACCAATTCTGACTTTGCGATAGAACAGGATGAAAATGTTCAGCCACGATTTTAATTCTGACTTCACCGTATGATTTCGTCCGCAAAGTTACCAAACATGGAGCTTCACCTGGTTTGACTCCTCTATGCACAATACAATGCACGCGTTTATTTGCATCAACATTTTCGAGCTCGTCTACGTCCTCGGCGAGGAATAAAGTATGCACGTGACTGGAATGAATGAATGCTTCTGGAATGAATGCTTTCTGAATATTCTTTAACACTCCATCCACGACTCCCACTGTAGCTCGTACGGCAGCATCTACGTTCAGCTTCTGTTCCGCTCTCAAAGATACGTTAATATTTCCGGGATTCACTTCGAATAACTCGCCGGTTGGTTTTTTGACTATGAATTTTCCTACCGTGGTATCCACCACCTGTTGTATGAGATTTGTTTCATCTTCTGGTTCAGTGCATAATGAGACCGGGAAAGGACAAGCGTTATGAACAATTACATCAGCGCGAATATCGACAAACATTGCGCTGATGTTTGATGGTGAGGATTCCTCTTGGACGTAACCTACCGCGTGTTTTACATTTTTCGCGACATCGTCAGCAATGCTCGACACAGGTCTATTGTCAGTGTCTCTTGAGACGACATTTCCATCTTTCTTCAAAACGCCGGAGTATTTCGACGCAGTTACGAGTAGTTTTGCTTCTAATCTGCGCCCTTGCGCGCCTATCTTTTCGCCTGCATTTTTCAATACCACAAAACCACGGGTGACTCCATCTGCAAATGCTGTAATTGGCATCGGCTCACTCATATTCCATCGTTCGCTTTGCTTTTGAGCACTACTCTCTCTCAAACCGTATGCGCAGCTGATTTCCTGCCTCGGATCAACGCTTTCCGAAATAAATACTTCTTCTCCTGGCTTCATGATGCCATAAACGGAAGCCCTCTTGTCGCAGTAGACGACATACTTCGCCTCGCAAGGGAGCGAGTTCCGCAAAACGAGCGGGACCCGAAGAACAACATGGATATTCCGAGAAAGCGCTCTCTTGTTGTTCTTGTCTCCGCGTTTTTGTCTCTCAAGATATACGAGATAGAATTTATTATCAACTGTGCATATCACGTCGGGGTCACTATGTTCATCGTTATTGTCTCTTGCAATGACCGACTCCCAGCGTTCGCGGAGCGATTCACACAAAATATCACACGTTTCCATACTCTCTGAGCAAATTTCATCGTTTTCATAATGCGTTACGTTTTGAACTCCTTGTTTCTCTGTACTTACGGGTACAAATCGAATCGCACACTGCTCCTTGTTCTCGAAACCTACTGGAAAGCACACAGTTCCACCACTTTGTGATACTTCAATAGACCATGAACTCCCTTTTCCCGCTTTAGTATCCTCCATCGTTGCTCGGCGTTCATTCGTGTTTCTTTTGCGGTTCATACTCGGAGTAAAGAACAGATTCGTTTGCGAGTTGTCCTTATCTCGCTTTTCTCCGCTTTCTCTCGCACTTGAAGCACCTCCTTCGCTCAAAGAGCTACTAGGAAAGACGTTTGTCTCATCGAATTCTTCGATGGGAGCAATTTTGCGTCTCCATCGTCTGCGTCGCGTACTCGCAAATCTCCGCTTCCAATTTTTTGCATTTTTGAACTCATTTGGTGGCCACGAGGTCACCCAATAAGCATCGTAGGCCCATCCACCCGTGTTACTCACGGTGCAGTTTCCAGGGGGCCTGTCGATTTCCCAATCACTCATCCAATGGTAACCTTCTGGAAGTAACAAACTTTCACCTTCGGGGAAATGATTTGTGGAGTTTGAACCGTCAATATTGAGCGAATACCGAGCAGTAAAGCATGCGTCAAGAATATCACGCGGCGATTTCCAACCAAATGGTGGAAAATGGCGCTCAGATTCCCACACGTATCGATACATCGGGTCGTTTGGATCATATCCTTCTTCAAAAAAACCATTCAAATCGTTTTTCTCTTCCGAAGCCGAGGTAAGATCTTTTGGACTGCGCAACCCAGGCTTTCGTACGTTGACTTTGGAATTCCCTGCATTATTCTTTAGTTTAACCAGCGTCAGTGAAAAACGTTCCGAAGTTTCGTTTACAAAAGCTGCCTGAGACATTAATACACCCAACCTCGGATCAACCGTAACTTTGTCTTCTCCAACGTCTTGATCTTTCCGCTCGAAGAAATCTGTACCGCTAGCTTTTATCGCCGCATACGGCCCATTCTTCGAAAAGGCAATAAGTGTATCCTCTGGATCAACCTCCTCGGTTTCTTTGTTCTTCAATGCGCTAATATCATTCGTGGATAGCCTTGATATTTTCAAATTAGGCGAGATATCGGTATGTTTCACCCGCATTCGTCCTGAAAGAAAATTTAACTCGAAGTTCTTCGTCAATGCCTGGAATTTGGTAGCTTCTTTTGTTTGAACTTCTAACGGTTCGCCAGAAGGCGCTCGTTTCGAGGTATGACGAATGGTCCAACCACCGGATGCAACAGAACCGGCATTATATATGGTCGGAACCTGTGCTTTTGAATCACCTTTGCTAGCGTACGTCTTCTTCGTCCCTTGAGGTTTCCAAATCGCGCCAGGACCAATAGTACTCAACTCTCGCGCAAAATCTTCTCTCACGCAACAAAAGCTCTTTTTCGAGGGTTGCTTTTGCTCCTTTGATTTACCGTTATCTGCCGTAACGACACGCCCTAACGCGACGTAACCTTCTGGAGGAATAGGCGCCCAGAAACTTACTGAACTCTTCTTTTCATCCTTCCAAAGTAGTTCGTATCCAATAGGATGCGCGAACGGTGCTCCAGCGCGAGGCATTTTCTTCTTAACGTGATCATCGATCACCATACGTGCAAGATATCCGCCTGTATTTGGTGCACTAAATCCAGGAACAACTATGCATCCAAATGGAATCTCAACGATGCTTTCGTCTTCAGTAGGACCATCTATACTTCTTTCACTAGAGTCCATTTTGGCCACAGGAATCCACGCCGAACATTCATACTTCGCTCCCGTGCCTTTCGACCACCACAAAAGCTTGAACTCGTATGTTTTTGTGATATTGCAGTAATTGTCAGAAAACAATAAATTGTCACTCTTTAGTCTTACTGGTATACTTTCCGAGTCTTCAATCAAACGTTCATGTTGGTCTCTATTGCGTCGCGAGTCTACGTTATCTTCTTGAGTAAAATTCTTCAATTCTTCAAATTCGTCGTCGTCAAACTCTGCAACCGTTCCTTCACAGCTGCTACTTGCATCTGATCTGTCACTGTCGCTATCGTCGTAATCCCTAAAGGCACTCAACGCAGACGATGACGATAGCATGCGTTTGAATATTATATTGCATGCTCCTGCATTCTTCGCTGAGTCGATGCGACCATGCCTATTGATGTGTATCGGAACCTTCACACTAATATTGTGGAATATGGATGCTCGGAGCAAAATACGAACCTTCGTGGGAATCCCGTTTTCATCGTGGAGATCAATCCAAACAGGTTTCTCTTCACCAACCAAAAGCGCCAAATTCGGCGCGACAAACCCTTCCGCAGAAAAGCGAGCGTTGGCATCCTCTACAAAATCGTGCGTTGAACACGGTCGTTCTAGATCCACTCTCAGGCTAGAATTCTGAAAATCGCGCGATCTCGAAACCGGATGAGGTACGTCCATAGTAATATAGCCCGATTTAGCGTTCAAGGGGAGAGATACGCGCGATTCATCGCCGTTGTTAGCTAATCGCATGCGTACCTTGTTTTGAAAAGAATAATTTTTATTCGAAATGGCCAAAGATCGTAGATGAGTGATACTTGAGTTTGATTTCAGGACGCATGAAATCCTCGAGTACGTGTCCGGAACACCGGAGGAACGGTTCACATCGTTTCTCATTGATTCCATGGGATCATCGACATCAATGATTTCAACCATCATCTTTGCCGTCAGGGATTCTAGAGGGGGGGCAACTTGGACGTCCGCAGTATTCGTATCCACCACTCTTTGCCTCGCCTGGCTTGTTTCTTTCGTTATACAAAAGTTGACATCAAAGTTGCCATGTGGAGGAACGACTCGAACATCTTCGTCCTTCCCACGTTGCAAACTCTTTCGAGACACTGTATATAACGTACGCCCAGTATCGTTTTTCATACGGATGACTTCGTTTTCAACATCTTCATTAACCGAAGACAAAGTTGCGTGCGTAGTCAAGCCCGTATTAGAGAAGCAGCGAAGAACAGAGTCCCTGGATTTACTGCGTTTTTGCATATGTTTGATTAACATCCGCTTCTCTTTCCAAGATTCAGAAAGCGCAGAACTTCGATCTGGAAAAAGCTCTTTCGTCGCTACTTCGAGTTCGCTCACTACACGAGAAGTAGCTGGAGAAATTCCATCGTTATCGGGGTAGGCAATGGACGATTGGTGATCGAGTTGAATCTCCCCTTCAGCGTCCGTATCAAAATTATCTCTCTTCCTCATGATCTCTTTCTTCGTCTCCAGTGCGATTGAAACCATGTCAAGAGCAAAATCTGTGGTCAAAGTAATACATAATTTTGTAGCTTGTATCGAAGCATAGTTTCCAGTACTGAAGCAACGTTCTCCGTGTTTGATTGGAACAAGATTTGCACCAAATACCCATTGCGGAGATACGAGTGGTTCCCACGCGTACTTGCGCCAATTTAAGTGCGCAGCGCCTAACGATGCATCAATACCAACAGAAGCAACGTCGCCGACTACAACGTTAGTCACGATTTCGGTTCTCATGAGTGATATTGCAAACACTGGAACATTTTGATGCATAATACCAGCGTTCTCTCTGTACGAAGAATCGTCTCCGAAGTCCATCGGTGTATCCTCCTTTGCATCTGCATCATTCGCGACAGTCCTCTGCGGCGCAGCAACGGTTACGGTTACGAGACCTACCGACGCCGAAATCTTGACAATTGGCTTTGGTTTTTCGTACGAAAAAGAAGTAATCCTGGATCCTTCGTCGGAAAAATCTAAAGATGAGATCGACGGTAGTACAAAAAGCGTGGGACCTTTGTAAATATCATTCGGCATGTCGGCTTTGGATATACAGAAAGTACCAAAACCACCAGGTACACGCCACATGCACATTTCGCTCGTACTAGACTTACCACCATGAATGATAAGAAGTGAAGATTCTTTCGTTAATAACGTGACATCCATAGGTGCTACCGCTCCGCAATGGGTTCTACTCAGACACCGGACCGAATCCAGAGATGGTTTTACATTAGCTGATGAAGTACTCACTAATCCGCAACTGACGTAGTCTTCTGATGGAGAAACTGGTCGCCAAAACGCAGCTTGAAGCTGCTTTTTCGAACTCTGGAAAACCAGTTCGAAATCAATTGGTTTCACACAAACATATTCGAGGTCCTCCACACAACGCGTCATGGATGGATGCGCCACGCCATCGACTACAACATCTCCAAGCGATGCAAAACCAGGCGGAGGCAGCGGTCTGAACCCTGTCAACATCTCCCCAGCGTTCCACACCTTTTCAAATTCTACCGCTGTAACTACGCATAGTTTGATATCCGCGATGTTGCCTTCGTAATCTTCATCTTCTAGAATTATTGCGTTATCGTGGGCAATTTCTTTCTTTAAGAGACGGCGACGGCGTTTGTTTTCAAGTTTTCGGGCTTGAATGTTCTCCAAGGTTTCAATAGCGAGCCCGAGTGGCGTGCGAATATCAACAAAAGATATAGGTGGGTCTACCAGTGCGTTCGATGCTGATGATTTGCCTGCTGAACTCACCATGTGTATCCCAGTCGGGGAGTCCACAGCCCAAACGTGGACCAGATTGCCACTCCTTGAGTTACCTCGATTATCGCGCTTATGCACAGATTTATCATCATCTACATTCAAAACTTTACTCTGGCCACGACGCTGCGCATTATGTACTTCACTCCTGCGGTCATCATGTTTATTACTCTCTTCGTCAGACATGGAAAACAATCTTGAAAGAGATCCCGTAGATTCACACAGCAAACTTTCTCTGACGCAACGCACGCAGCTTGGATCTGGCTCTCCGTCTTCTTGATAAGCCGCAATTAAACCAAGCGCTCTGTAACCTTTTCTAGGAACCGGTTGCCAGAGCACCAAATTAGAGCTAGAAGATGCATCAGACTTTTTGGACGGGTTTATACGCTTGAATCCACTTGGCGGTGAACAGTAGGTCATCGAGTCGCGAATAGATGTTGCCGATCGTGTAGGCGAATCGGGGCCAAAGTTTGGAACATCTCCCAGTGAGCAGTATCCCATAACTGGCCGCGGACGCCAGAAGGAAAATGATGTGCTCCTCGTGCCCGTCGCTGCAACAACTAGAGCATTCTCTTGTGGGATTAATTCACCAGTACTGAAGAAATCAGCTGCCGACGCTCCAAAGTCGGCATCGTATCCCGAACCCTCGAACGACGAATAGACAAGTGCAAAATGATTACATGGTAACAACGGCTGCGTTGCTACGATGGAAGAAACGCGTTGCGCCAGTCGAATCACTCGACCTGCTGCGGCTGGGGAAACCTCGACCCCAATGGGCGATATCATGACATCAATGGATGTTTCTCTTCTTGGCGCGGAAGGTTCAAGCGAGTTGTCGCTCCCCTCAGTCTCATTATAGCACTCATCACTGTCTAATGTTGCCGTGATTTTGCAAGGTTCAACTAATGGATTCAACCTCGCACTGTCCGGGAACGAGACACACATGTGCTCAAGTTCAAACGAGCTTTCTACGCTGCTCCCAATAATGTTAATTTTTGAGTGCACGCTGAAAGATGCGCACAACCCTTCATCTGGGTCACGGGAAGGGAAAACTGCCACATCGATCGAGTGCAACTTCAGAACGCATTTCAAAGCAGATTTCTTTCTCTGTTTATCAACAACTTTTAAAATAGCTTCTTTCTGCACTTCTAAAAGAGCATCGCCTAGTTTATCCTTGCCTTTGAGCCCAATCACTGCTCTAGCTCCTTCGATGCGTTTGTTTGCAGAGATGGAGTAACCCGGCTTATTTCGTAATTCTCGGAGCACCGCAACGACGGTTTTAACCCTTCCACGCCAGGAATCCATCAAGTACTTCATCTCTATTTCAGTTAAACGAGAATCGCGGAATTCTTCGACGCCTTGCTCTGAAAATGAATCCCCATCCCCATTTCCGAGAGTACGTTGTCTGCGAACTATTTTCTTTTTCTCGAGCATCATCTCTTGACGGCTTAAGAACTGAACTGATTCGGGATCAACGAAATATGAACCTCCTGACGCCATGCGAATACACAAGTCAAACGTTTCCTTGTCGGGACACACGATGCGACAATTTTTAATTACTAGTCTATGATTCGGACCAATTATGATGCGAGGCGCGAATTGAAGCTCTCTTTCAGCTAAATGCACAGCTCGATCGCCAGATTTAGAGTTTTTCCCACTGTCGCCCTCTTTCTTCGTTTTATCTTTTTTCGACAGATTGTGTTCCAAGTAAATTGTATCGGAATAATCAAGATTAATGGTTTGTTCGCAACCATCCAGAACATATTCCTGTGCACCACTACTAGAAGTTGGAAAGTCCGCTAAAACTCTCCTGGTGCGACTTAATGTCATATTTTCTCTTAATTTGAACGTTTTCCTTTCTTCCGTAAACAATATATCTTGTGGGAGTATATTTTCGCCAGCGCCGAGTTTTGGCTGAAAGATTCGCGCAGCTTCCAGTAAGGAATCCACGGATGCTGTCACTGCTACGCGACCACACTGACAGCTGACCTCAGATATATCGTTTGTTGTGACTTGTTCCAGGCTCAAGAACATAGACTGTAAATACTCATCTTCCTGCTCTTCAACGATTTGAAGTTCCTCAACGCCTTCCGCAGAGGCTTTTACTTCATTCGAAGAGTTCTTGTCTTGCGTGTTCACAACAGCCTCGTCACAAAACCCTGCTCGTATCAGATCAATCTTATAGCCCTTAAATCTGCAATCTCTCGCGTATAAACCCTCTACTCCAACTGCCAATTCACTTCGTAATTCATTTCGTGGATTTGACACGTTTGCAACCGAAATGCCTCGAATTCCAGCCTCAACAACCTGTGAGGCTCTTCCCTTCCCGGCAAAGATGCCAAGTTGAATGTGGTCAATTCGCGCCTGGAAACATTGATGTATAAAAAAATCCTTCTTCGGTAGAGGCGGTGCCAATGGATACTTAGCTGGAGTCAAATAGCAGTAAGCAAATGGGGATTGCGTATAGGTCATCGTCGATGTCTGCGTGTATCCTTTGATAACTGAATTCAAAGTTTCCACATCAGAAGCCGAAATCTCAACTGTGAGAACATCATTTGCCGGCAACTGAACATTTATGTCTACGCTCGGAGCGTTTGATAATTGTCTTCGAGCATCTAATCGATTCCAGCAAGTTGCTTTTAAAGCCACCGGGGTGTCGGACCTTTTGATGTGTGGACCGGAGGCACGAAGTAATGCAGATGAACGGTTCTTCTTTGCTTTGAGCGTCGAATCTCCTTTACACGCAACCGATAATCCGTGTATAAAGATGTCGAACTTGGCCCAATGCGCTCGATTCGCATCAATCGTGAATGATGTAGAGACATCAATTCCTTTGAACGACTCGCTCGCATTTTTATCAACAACACCGACGCAGAGAGAAAGTGATGGCGCAAACTCATCTCGAACACTACCCGGTAAAACCACGCGAGAACCCATTACATTAGCCGTAATCTTAACTTTCTTCGTCACGAAGCCAGGACGCGGGAAAACGAATGGTGGCAAGTTTGGTAGAAAGTGTGGCGGCGATAAAGTCTTGAAAATCGGCAACAAGCAATTTGCAATGTTAATGATGCAATTTTGATTTGCAAGCACTCGAAGAGGAGCAACTTTTGCCTCGAGTTCAATATCGATGTCATCCTCATGCTCATGAGGCAGCCATGTTTGACGGCGTATCCACAGAAACGGAATGTTACGAATTTTCTTACGCGCTGATTTCTCCTCCTCCAAGAAAAATGTCAAGAAGTCGCTTGCAGCGTTGTCCTTCGCGATCAGATCGCGATTAGCGTGACCAACAGGTAATGTGGGGTCAGATAGCGTCAAATTATCGCACGAAATTTCCAAATCTTTCGTGCCTTGTTTGCCTCCGCCCCATCCTTGCTTACCAACTGGTTTAGCGCGAATATACAGACGAGAATGGAAATTAGACACCGTCGCCTCTAATATTGGTTGTCGTCGAGTATCAGCAGCCAATACCGATTTCTTCGGATCGTCGTAAAGTTTAGCGACCAACGAATCACCATGAAATGTGAAATTGAGCTTAATCTTGTGTGCGAGTTTACTCGCATCCATGATCTTCACTTTTTGCAGCTTTTGTCTCATACTTTCCCATTCTTCACGGGAAGGTGCAAAGACGGAGTCGTCATATCTCGAGGGCCACCCCTTTCCAACTGACACAGGGCTTTTAAAAAGGAACCGGAAGCTGGTGAACGCCGCAATTGGTTCTCTAGCAATGTGTGTTTCGATTGAACTGACAGCCATTCGTAAATCAGCAGCCTGTGTTCCATATTCAGGATGCGGAGGTAAAAACGCCTCGAGGCTGAAACCGACGCAGGACTTCTTCATAGCATCAGTTTTGTACCTGAGATACTTGGTTGAAAGTTCATCTCTTAGAGGTTCTTCTATGAATACCGCATCATGATCCTTGCCAATGCCTTCGATAGTCCAGCAGTCCTTAATTGCAACTCTTCGGAGACCGGCGCCCAATGTCACGCTACCTTTTGTGGCTTCACAACTCAACGTTAGTCCAGTAATTTTGACGTTCGCCAACGGTCGCTCTTGGAAGCAGTCAACGACGTACTTAATCTTTTCATCATCAGCCAGTTGATCAATAAAATAACTTTTCGACATGTCATTGACGTATAAATCAGTCTCATGATTGTGATGTCTCAAAGGAGCAGCTAGGTGAAATCCAAACAAACCCATCGAGAACGTAACGGAAGCTTTCTTCGTTTTATGCTCGTCAACTTTTAGAACTCGCCTGACTTCTTCATGGAACGACAATAGCCTCGCTTCCATGTTCAATCTACTTTTTATAACGTCGCAGATATCTTTCGACCAAAATCTGAAGACAAAACCATTTGGATGTTCGCACATCCTTTCAAAGTTTGACTCGATGGAACGATCCAGTAAAGCGTCGCCAACGATTAAAGTACGGTCATATTCCGAGTATTCTCTGTTTGCATCGTCTTTGTCGTTCATCTTCCTGAGAATCTCGTCGCTATCGGTTGATACATGTAATTTTACTTTTATTGTTTTCCTTTTTTCGTCGATAGAGAGAACACAAACTTCAACTTTTTCTTGAGTGCGCGTCAACGGGTTTCCGGCTCCTCGCGTTCCGGCCAATTTTAGGACTCTCGGTTCTAAGTGATGAACGGAACCTGCTGGTTTATCAACGACAGACAACGTTCCCTCTCGAACAAAGACATCGCACGACTCCCAGTATGGTAATTCCCCAAACAAATCAGCCGGCACGAGTCGTTCGCAGTTGAAAACATCAATATCTCGAGCGAAAATATCATCGGTAACCTTGCGCCCTGACGAAAAAGAAGAAGGTAAACTCGAAGAAAAGGTAATTTTCTTCTCGTCGTCGTCGTCGTCGCCACTCTTTAAGATTTTATCAGATTGCGAAGACGCGATGTCGTTGCGTTGTTTCTTCTGTTCTTTGATTCTCTTTGCCTCATCTGCAACTTTCTTAGCCGATTCCGTGAAGTGTGTGGCCACGCGCAAGGCCATGTTTATTCTTTCTGGCGACACAGATAATTGAATAGATGGCAGATTGACGTCAACGACGACCGGGGAATACTTCAACGCCTCTCGAGGAGATATCACGTAATGTGATGCGAGGATTGTACACTGAACGCGAGATAATAGAGGAGTCTCGACTCTATTACTTTCTCCAGCTTCCCTGAGAAGCTGCCACGACTGGTTACAGGTCCACGCAAAATTGTCCGCAAACCCAATAGAACAGTCCAAAAGCTTACCTTCAATCGTTCTCTTGCGCCAACTATTGCGCGCATTCGCATCTTGTTCCTGAACGTGTGCATTCTGGGCGCTTTTAAGTGTTCGCGCTGTAAGAGGACCAAACCTTGCAATTAGGGTTGTTCCTTTCTTCTTCCTATTTTTACGCTGGGATGGAACCGCCAGATGAACTTTTCCGACGAATACTGCTAATCCAATCTTTGGTAAGCTCAAATCACCAGGGGATGAAACTCCAGAACCCACTTCGATAGAACCGCGTGGAATGACGTCCAGTTCATGAGTGATTTGCGCAGAAGTATTGAAACGAGATTGCATACAACTATCCTTCATGCGCCTCGTGAAAACGTCGACAATGCGGTCAATTGGTCCTCGAAGAATTGTGATGAACATAGGTGATAAGATCAGAGCACAGTAACCAACTGCCTTTTCTACTTCTGTATTCGAGTCGCATTTCTTGGTGGCGAGTGAAGAACCAGCAATAGTCGCACTATCAGTTTCCAGCGAGATGGATAGCTCGGTATTTTTGTTCGTTATCTTGCGTTTTTTCGAAGCCGCGAAAGATACAGCTTTAGATACAGGACTCCCGCTAAAGCATCTTGGGCGACCATTCGAGATAGTATCTTCTGCATCGTTCAAATCTGCGTTAAATAATTTAGCGAGCATTATTGGGAGCGACATACCCATGCCATGAGTCGAATACGATGAATAATAATCTGTTTCATCTTCACCGAGCGCCAGTAAATCGCCCTCCGGCGCAGAGAAACGAATAGTATCTATAGTCGACCGAACGTCTATCGCATCTTTCACGAAAGATATCCCCATCATTTTCGCTCCTATCACGAAATTATTGATCGACACGCTGAATAATTCAGATTCTTTGATTGGTATTTCAGCAAAAGACGAAAAAGAAGTAGACGAAGACGGTGCTAAGCTATCCGAGAAAGCATCGTCGTGGTCATTGCGCTCGTTCGAAGAAGCGTCGAGAATTTTCATCGAAATTTCTTCAAAAGCGATGCACGTAGCAAACATTGGAATCTTACTCTTCTTCTCAACACTTTGCATCTCGCGCTTCTGGATCTCTGCATATTCTTGTCTCTTTTTAATATCAAAAGTATCTCCAACTTCATCCCAGTCGATTTGCGACTCATCGTCTGAAATAGCAGCATCGCGATTATCGAACTCGTTCGGAGCGTTTCTCGGCGGACGACTCGGTGTTGCGAAGAGATATTTGACCGGCGTCGCAGCGTTCTTCTTTCGAATTTGCCTGATTTGTCTCTTCAGATTCTCTTCGTCTTCTTCTGCGCGAATTCGAGCTTCTTCGATTTCGCGCTTTTTGATCGCATCCAATTCATCTCTCTCCTGCTGGTTCTTCCCGATGTTCGTAATGAACCGTTTCGCGGCGCCGAGAGGTTTAAACCCTACATTCTTTATAACTTTTACTCCCACAAGTAAACCTTTACCTGCGACGCCAGCAACACCCTTCACAATCTTCATAGGTATTGGCCCGCCGCCGCGTCGGGCAGCTTCGCGGCAAAACGCGCGTTCGCTGCCTCCATTTTTCCTCCACTCTAAGTGTGCGAGCTGTCTAAAAAAAGCAATCATGCGAGCGTTTGGAATCTCACTTTCAAGCTCATCGAGTTTACGTATCTTTCCAAAAGGTTTCTTCATCGGCCAGTTGACGTTTTGCTTCGAAGACGGCGGTGGCGGCGCAGACTTTTGGAGAATCTCGTCTATGTAAACTTTGACATACGCTTTCCTTTGTTCGTGCAGAGTTTTAAGAGCTTTCGAGTCGAGGCTAAAGCCCAATCCGAGTCGTTCTCTCCGTTCTCGATTTTCCTCTTTGACCGCTTCGCACGCATATTGCCACCAAGATTGAGCGTTTTTATTCGTTCTCCTCGTTTTTGTTCCCGCGGGTGATTTCTCTTTTACTTTTTCTGATCCATCGAAGACTGGAACGCCCGGTCGTAAGTGTTCAAACCGTCTATCGTGCACGCTTTTTCTCAATATTTGCGTCGCCCAATATGCCAAACTTGCGGCACCAGCAGAAACATTCGCGCTGGTTTTTGGAATATTCAGAGTTAATCCGTGCAACGCAGAAGCCGTCCCGGATTCGATGGCTTCCATACCAGCTCGTTCGTACCTTGCAGTTACTACGAATGGCTCGATGATACGATTTCGATTCTTTGACTTTGCGCACGCTTCCATAATCTTGCAAAATCGGATCGGGTCTTCGTGCGGTTTCAAATCTCGGTTCTTGACTTTCTCGAGAAGATGCACAGAGTTCAAATCGCAATACACCACGGCGTTGTTAATTTCGAGTTTTTTACGCAGCGTTTCCTTAAACGCATCGACGATAAATGCTCTCGAATCACCGAGAACATTGGTCGTTTCTAAAGCGATGCTTTCAAGCGAAGCTCCCACGGCAAATTTCGGCATATTCTCGTCTCCTTCTCCTTCGAAGCGAAAGTGTATATTTTTCACAGTGACTACGGCGTTTGCGAGAACTACGTCCAAGAGCGCTCCGAAACCGACCGGTTTCTTCTTCTTACTCTTGCTTTTTTTCCGAGTACTACCTCGATTGCCTTCCTTTCTCTTCCTAGTAGATGACATCACATCGGTATCATTTTCTGGAGTTTGCAACGGAGGTTGATATTCTGGCGTCGCAAACATTTCCTCGCGTCGTCTGGTATCCGGCGAAGAGAACAATCGTCGTTTCGAAGCGTTCGCGGATTCTTCTCCTCCTTCCACGTCGTCCTCGCTCTCATCAAAAGATGAAACAGACGAGACGTCGTCGTTGTCATCGTCGTCATCATCTTCCTCTTCCTCTTCTTCCTCTTCTTTCTCTTCTTTTGTGATATCGCCCCAAAACTTTTGTCTCAACTCCTCCGCGCCTGGCGTCGGATCTCCTCTCAACCAACTCCGTTCCAAACTCTCCGCAATTCTCCGTTTCTTCGCGTTCATCTGCTTCCTCTTCTTCTCTTTCTTCTCCTCTAACGCTCGTTTCATCTTATTTCGTTCGTTTTCAGACATTTCCTTTTGTCCGCTCTCGTCGTCGTCCTCGGAGTCTTCATCACCTTCTCCTCGAAATTCGCACAAAACGTGCAACCGATCAAATATAACCTCCACCGGTTTTCTCCCTAACTCTCTCCACGGAATCTTAATCCTTAACTCCCCGACGTATCCCGCTTTCAATTTCACGTTCGAGTTAATCGACGATATCCCTTTCAGTGCGGTCGATTTCACTCGTACGTTTCTCAGCGTGACTTCTCCATTCAGTAAAGACAGTTTCAAATTCGACTTGTCTAAACCGTGCAAGCGGTCGCCGAGCGCGCGGTTCAACGCTTTCGCGATTTGGCCTTCTAACACCATACTAATGCGTCGTTTTGCGTTGTGGTAATGATAAATAATATACCGGTATGTATAAATGTATAGATGCGTGTATAAATATGAATGTATATCGAGAGAAACGAGTTGAGGAATATTTATGTCGAGAGAGAGAGAGAGGTCGACAAGCAAACGGAGCTTTTTCCCTCCAATTCCTTTTGTGTCTGATCAATCTCTCTCTTGCAGTGTTCTTCATTCAGTCGTCAAATTTTGGCTTCTTTTTGGGCATTGATTGGTTTGAAAATTTCCCCTTGTATTGCTCACTCATAAATATCTATCGAGCGCGAAAGACAACGAGTCGTACGAATAACAACGCTGTCTTTTGATTTCTCCGAGTGTTCGAAAACCATCGGCGAGAAACGCGCCATTCAAGAATCGATTTATCACGAGAGTTATTCGGTGGGGAGTTCATACCGCCACACTACAATACTGCTAGAGTTGCTTGAACGCGTTTTGTCTCTCGGGAAGAAGAAAAGAAAATGTTACCACCACCGAATCCGATAGGCGGTGTTGGGTTTAACTCCTCGAACAACCAATTTCCATTTCACCACCACAACCGGCGGAATAAGAACAGTTTTAGGGGGAGGAACGCGAACCATTTCGGCAACAAGCGCGGAGGAGGGAAGAGCAACAACGAGACTCGGAGAGAAGTCATCAAATCGGATTCGAATTCCTCGAGGCAACCGAACAACGGCAATAAACCGACGAATTCGAATTCAAACTCAAACTCTTCTTCTTCCGTTTCGTCGTCGTCTTCTTCTGAATCTTCAACTTCTGGTGGCGCTGGTGGCGGGTGGAAAGAAAAACTTTCCGGTTGGTCCACCGCGGCGTCCTCCTGGTCCGCGAAAAACTTGGAAGGGAGTTCAAATTCGCTCTCCAAAGCGTTAACGGACTTTAACAAGCAGTTTAAACCGCAGATGGAAGTGGCGGTGGATTTTGTCGGCCCGACTTGGGACCGCGCGGTGGAAATCGCGAAACCAGTGACTGGACCGTTGAGGGAGGCGTGGTTAGGTTTGAGTCCGCAGACGCGAGCGTTCGTGAAACCGGCGGCGACCGGGACGGCGGTGGCGCATATCGTTCTTGGCTTCCCGAGTCGAAGGTACGCGAGGAAGTTGGAGAGGAAAATCACGGAGATGGAAAAGGAGCGAGTGCAGTTGATGGTCGATGATTTTTCGTTGGAGAAAGAGGTGTTGACGCTGAGCGCGGAGAATAGGCGATTGGAGAAGAGAGTTTTGAGAAGCGAGATGGCGTTGCACGCGATTCGAAGACGGGTGGCGGAATTTTCGTTGCCGAATAAGGCGAAGGACGCGTATGGGATTGATGCGAATTCGAACGATACGAACGGAGATGGGGTGAATGACTACGGGTTAGCTGCGAAGAATTTAGCGTCCAGTCAAGAGATGGCGTGGAGAAAGACGCAGGCGTTGAAAGATGCCGGGGTATTGCAAGAAAGAGGAGGCAACGAACAACACAACGTGTACGAGAATGGAATTCAAAAAGCATCGAGTAGTTCGTCGTCGAGTGGAGAGGGAGGAAATTGGTCAGTAGAGCAAAATATGTGGGCGTTAGGGGCAACTGTAGCGGCTGAGGAAGCATCGTCGTCGAACGATGGATCGGCTGGCACGTTCCTTCCCCCAAGATATTAAAAATTATAATACGAACACACACACAAACACAAACACACATTGTAACATTTGGAATATACCACATAATTACATATATAAACTGGTTTTGTCTACTGTACTTTCTATCTACGTTTCGCTAGATATTACTTGGTTTATTGCTTTTGTCGCTCTTGTTCTTGGAGAAAAGCATCAATCTTTTCCAGCAACGCATTGGCCGCGTCGTCGTTTGGAGAAATCAGTCCTCCGTCGATTCCTTTCTGTACGCGTTTCACGTGTTTCTGAATGACGTTGTCTTTGTTATTGATGCATCCCAAAGCTTCGGCCGCTACAGCGACGTTTAATATTTCAAACGAAATCTCCGGCTTCAAGCCGTCGTTTTGCGACTTCTTCTGCGACGCTCGAAGCATAAACTCTACAGTTCTCGCGTTTGATTCGTCAACGAATTCTTTTCCATACACCCAATCAAAAGCATCTAAGGTTTTACCGACCGCTCCAACATCGTTTGCAACTACTGCATCATCGTCAATACCCCCAACATAATCACTATCCTCGTCGTCACCGCCCCCTGTGGTACTACTACTGCTGCTGTTACTACTACTACTACTACTACTACTGTTACTTGCATTCCCCAAGCCTTTGGCGAGCTCGATCAAAAAAACAGCGCGTTCCAATCTCGTCTCGTACGTTCGCACCCTGAGTCCGTTCATTTCCTTCATCTGTTCGGAAACCTCTCGAAACTTACCGTACCCGATTTGCGGATCCCACTCCGCGCTCTCTCTCTTCATCTTTTTAATCTCCCTGGTTGAATCCACCGCGGATTGAAACTTCGCGTCGGCCTCTGCG
>Ga0209090_10000296_pt1 | contig 30996 bp, 28 predicted proteins | sample ArcticOcean_MG_C_9_FD_187432 | JGI IMG/M metagenome (GOLD analysis project Ga0209090, IMG submission 187432) | Marine microbial communities from western Arctic Ocean - ArcticOcean_MG_CB2_152 (SPAdes) (version 2) | ecosystem: Environmental > Aquatic > Marine > Oceanic | place: Arctic Ocean... | reverse complement strand
TATTAATTCTCTCATCGAGGATAGTATATTATTTCTGCCGACAATTTCTGAAATTCTATTTCCTTCAATGGGCCTTGAATCAAATGGATTACCCCTCAATGGTGGAATAGAAATTGTTAGTTGCTGTTCCATTACCATATAACTCCAGTTTGTACCTGAGCATATAATATTGACGGGTGCTAACGGTATATTAACGCATATTTTTGCATGTTTTTAAAAAAACCGGAAGGATTTTTAATAGAATTTCCTCGTAGTTGTGTGTTTTATTAAAAATACTATTAACGCATCATTAACGCATTATTAACGCATTATTAACGCTTCAATAACCCGTTAACCATCATATTAACGCAAATCTGATTTGACGAAATAAATATTATTCGTAAATTTTAGAAGTACTTAGCATCAGGAGAGTCCGATAGCATGCCAGTAGAGAATAGTCGTTTAGAAGGATTTTACAAACTCCCAGTATCGGAAAGAAGGGAAATGTTAGCAGAAATAGCTAACTTAAAAGATGAACATGTCAATGCATGGGCATTGAATGGAGAATTAGATGAAGAAAGTGCAGATCGGATGATTGAAAATGTCATCGGCACATATTCATTGCCAATAGGCGTAGCTACTAACTTCATAATTGACGGAGAGCACTATTTGATTCCATTTGTAGTTGAGGAGCCCAGCGTAGTAGCGGCAGCAAGCAATATGGCTAAAAGGTGCATTAGTAATGGAGGATTTAAGTCCAATAATGATGATCCAATAATGATAGGTCAAATACAGATTGTAGGATGCCAGAATCCGGAAAAAACAAAAATCGATTTATTAGCATCAAAAAATGATTTAATCGATAGATGTAATGAAGTTGATCCCATATTAGTAAAATTTGGAGGAGGTTGCAGAGACATAGAAGTAAGAATTATCGATACAGACTCAGGTCCGATGGTAATATTGCACATATTAGTTGATTGCAGAGATGCAATGGGTGCTAATGCAGTAAATACAATGGCAGAAACTATTGCACCAATAGTAGAGTCGATCTCAAATGGTACTGTAATTTTGAGAATTATAAGTAACTTGGCAGTACATAGGTTAGCTAGAGTTAGTGCGATATTTTCACCTGAAGAGATGTCTGAATCAGGTGACGATTCTGCCCGTGGAAAAGAAATAATAGATGGAGTGATTCAGGCTTATCATTTTGCTAAAGCGGATCCATTTAGAGCGACTACTCACAATAAAGGAATAATGAATGCAATTTCATCTGTCGCTCTTGCATGTGGGCAAGATTGGAGGGCAATCGAGTCAGGAGCACATAGCTATGCAGCATACAAAAATCCATGCCCCAATTGTGAATGTTCAAACTGTAACAGATATGGGTCACTGACGGATTGGGAAAAAGATTCTGAGGGCAATTTAGTTGGCTCTATTGAGTTGCCGATGGCAGTAGGGCTCGTAGGAGGGGCAGTGAGAGTTCATCCAGCAGCACAAGCCAATGTAGCATTAATTGGAGTTAGGACGGCCGATGATTTATCCAAAGTTATGGCTGCTTCTGGACTGGCACAGAACTTAGGGGCATTAAGAGCATTAGCAACAGTTGGAATACAAGCTGGACATATGAAACTCCATGTAAGAAATATGGCTGTCACCGCAGGAGCCAAGGGTAAAGAAGTTGATGAAGTAGCGTCAAGTTTAAGAAAAAGTGGAGTTAGAATAACTCAAGCAGTAGTTATTGAAGAATTGGAGAAAATACGTAAAGATAGATGATTTTTAGGTTAATCAGTATTTTGTAGTTCTTCTTCAGTAGAATCTGATTCTGAAAATTCGGATATTATCATTTGTTCATCAGGTGCCAGGGATGCTGCCAATTGTGCGCTATTAAGGCCCATTTTACTAGCTTCTTCCCTAAACCAAGTCCTAACTTTCCTGAATTCTACCTCGGGACAACCAAAATATTCTGCAAATCTCCTAGTTGTAGTTAGTCTCCTTGTTAATCCGTCTCTTCTTCTGTCAATCAAGCCCCTATTTGATAAATCTCTAACATGATCATAGGCACGCTGCCCCAACATATCTACGAGTTGCGCTTGACTCATAGGTTGATGATAAGCTATTAGTGCTGCTGCTGGCAATAGTCTTTGTGGAATATCTGCTTTAAATTTTTCAGGAAGGTATTGGGAAAGATTTGGACGAACTTCAAAAATCCATCTGCCAGATACATTAGTTAATTGCAAAGCACAATCTTTACGCCTTTTTATTGTAGTCTTTAGATTATTTAATGCCTCTTCTACTTCATTATTTGGTTTACCTAATAATTCCGTTAATTCAGATGTAGACATAGAGCGCCCTGCACCAAATACAATGGCTTCCAAGATAGTTGTTAATTCTGGTTCAGACAGTGCCTACACCCCAAATTTTAGATTTTGGATATAGGTGTTCAGTCAAAGCATCAAAATCCTCTGCATCTTCCCATAAATTCCTAAGAATTATCTTTCCATCTCGGCCTTCTTCTTGATTCAAATCAACATAGCCCCTATTTGTTAAGAAAAGAGCTGCAACTAATGCAGTAACTTGTGCTTCTGATTTCGCCTCTTCGATACTCATTCCAGATTGTAATGAATTACCATTAAGTGTACTAACTATATCCTTTAGCTCAACAGATTCTGAATCTTGTTTTTTATTATTTTTTAATGCATACCATGTCCTTTGTAAATCATCTTCCAAATTTTCAATATGTAAACTTCCACTAAATCTTGCTCTTGCTTTTTCATTTGCTTCTCTACGTTCTTTAGCAATGGTTTCCCTTAATCTCTGCTCTTCTGCCAACTTACCTGCTGATTGAAGTCCCATCAAAAGTTCACCAAGTGTCACTGGACGCCCCTGATCACGATGTATACGGCCTTCAAAAATAGATGGTAATGCTTCATCAGCGGCCCCCGATAATACTCCTCCTGTAAAAATATAATCTTCATCATCGAGATCTGTTTCCCAGCCCCCCTCAAATTCCCAAACATCATCTTCTTGATATTGCAAAGAGTTTTCTTGTCGCTCTATTAAAGTAGAAGCTTGACCTTTGAGGATAGTCCATGCCATTCTAACTAATTTCCCACAAGTAGGAAGATCTATATTTCCAGTATCCTCAATTCTTTTGTTGAACATTTCCAAAAAACTAGACAAATCTACATCCCATGGATCTAAATCACTTGTATTGAATAATTGGAAAACCAATGCTACAGACCTATCAAAAGGGTCAATTAAAAATTGATGTTCGGCCTCTTCGAGTGCCGCCAATTCTAACAGCCTATCCAAATATCTACTAGTTTCTAAATCTGATTCTCCTCCGAGTAATCTAGCAACTATGTCTTCCCTCATATCATCACCAAAAACAACCAAAACTAAACCTCCTCAGATGTAATTTCAATCGTATCGATTTCTTCAATTTCTTGTTCTTTTGAAATATCATTTTCTTGTGCTTCGATTTCTTCAGTGTAATCTTCCGTTCTGACCCTTAGAGATTCAAGGCTTGGGTCTTGTTTTGAGTTTTTAATATCTTCAATACCGGCTCTTTCAGATAATCCTGATAGGCTTTTCAAAGTTGAAAGTGGTTCTGGCGAACGTGGCATGTTTTCTGCTTTAGGTAATTCCGGCATTGCATCTTTTTCTGCTTGTGAAGCTTTTCTGGCTAATTCTTCAGCCTCCAAGTCATCCCCTAAGTCTAGGGCTGCTGCTCGATCGAAGTCAGTAATTCTCCTGCTACAGCCATCTCCTGCATGAGTTATCCCAATGTGATGATCGGCCAATATCAAACTGACTTTTCTTAAGGTTACCATTATGAATTGGGCCCTTTGACTTCTCATCCTACACAATGTTGCTATACGTTCAGAATTAAATGGATCAAGATTTTGATCTACTTCGTCAAAGTAATAAAATGGAGAGGGTTCATAATCTTGGATTGCAAATATGAATGCCAATGCTGCCATTGATTTTTCGCCTCCGGAAAGTGCTGTTCTTCTAGTATTGCGACTTTTGCCCGGCGGTACACAGGCCATTTCAAGGCCTCCTTCGAAAGGATTTTTCATATTCTCTAATCTAAGAGTTCCTTGCCCTGAAGGTTGTAATATCTCGTATACTCTACTAAAATTATTATTGACATGTGTGAAAACTGTCAATAATCTAGTCTTACGTTCTTCTTCTAATTGATCGGCTATAGAAATAAGTTGATTTTTCCTTTCCCTGAGTAGTTTACCATCAGATATTAAATCTGAAATTCTTTCAACTGCTATATCATACTGCTCTATTGCGAGCATATTCACATCTCCTAGGTTAGCAAGGCGGCGTTCCAGGCTCTGGACACCTTTTTCGGCTTCAGCTACAATCGGAAGTTGAATATCGCCAGTCGGAAGAGATATATTTGCAGATTTAAGTTCAACAGCAATTTCATTAACAATTATTCCCTTTTGTTGAATTGTAGAATTGAGTTCAGTGACTCTTGAGGATAGCGTCTGCCTATCTTGAGATAATTTACCGACGTGGGCCCGTAGACTTGCTCTCTCTTCCATTATGATATCTCTACGATCATTGAGAGTTTGTTGCTCCTCATCAAATTGGGATGATTGTTCTTTTAATTCTACAAGTTCAAAATCTGCTTTATCAATAGAGTTCTGAAGGTCCAATATTTCACCTTCCGCCTTCGAAATAATACTCTTTTGAATATCTTTTTGGCGCATAATTTCACTAACTCTTTCTGCTAGAATGCTTAGGGTTTGATTTCCCGTAATTATGGCAGCGTCGGAACTTAGCCTAGATCTTTCGGCCTCTGTTCGTGTTAATTCTGCGCCCCTTAATATCTCGGATAAATGATCAGGTGTATGATTTTGTAGATTTTCCGCGGCATCATATCTCATTTTAGTAGCATCTTCTAGAGATTTTAAATTTATTTCACAAGTTGTGAGTAATTTATTCATTATTTTTTCTAGATTTTCATAATCTTTTCTTGATGTTACGACTTTCTTTCCAACTTCATTAACTAATTTTTGAGATCTATCTAGGTCTGCTTTCCAGTTACGAACCCTTACAGAGTGATCGCTATCATCTAAACCATGAATTCTGGATCTTAACTCCTGCTCATTGATTCTTATTTCTTTTAATGCGGCTTCAACTGTTGCGTATACAATACTTGCTGAATCAACTGCTGATTCATATTTTTCAATATTAGATATGTTGCCATTGCCGCCAAATGATGGGCCATCTCTCCTTACTTCTGAACCACCAGTCATTGCACCTGAACTTTCGATGACTGCTCCATCAAGAGTTACCATCCTAACTCCGCCCATATTTTTTCTAGCTATGTTCATACTATCGACAATCAACGTATTACGTCCGGCGTATTTGATCGCATTTTCAATTTCAAAATCATAATCCAACAAATCATGAACAAAACCAACTATACCATGATTTCTAGCCACTATTAGAGTTCTCCCTTGTGGCCTATTTGTAATTAATTTATTCAAAGGAAGAAAAGTTGCTCTCCCTCCTCCATTTTTTCTCAACCATGCGATACATTGCGATGCAACATCATCATCCTTTACAATTATGCTCCTGAGTCCATTACCTAATGCAAGTGCTAGTGCACTTTCATGCTTAGTATCCTTAGGGGTGGCTAATTCTCCGAGAGTTCCTAAAATTCCACTAATTTCTCCACTTTGCCTTAATTTTGACAATGCAGCAATAGTAGATGCAGAGCCTGGCCTAGAAGATTTTGCTTCTTGTCTGGCACGTGCTTTTGCTAATTCTCTTTCTGCATTTCTGAATTTAATTTCAGCGCTGTCTCTATCGCCACAGAGAAGTTTATCTTGTTTTTGGATTTTCCTTAAATCATCTGCTAAAGTTGTACGATCAAAGGTGGGATTTTCTCCTTGAAGATCTTCGCCCAATAATTCTTGGTCATCACGGTCCAATGTAGCATTTTCATATTCTTTTTCCAGATCTGCTAATTTATCAAGCGCTAATTGACATTGTTGTTCGGCCCTGTCATAATCTAATTGGGATTGAGCATAAACTGATTGATTTGCATTTTCTGCCTCTGTTGCTTGTCCTAATTTTCTATTCAAATCTTGGCCATGTTTATCTCCTGATTGTATTGCCTCCCTAGCCTCTTTTTCATTTTTATCTGCTAGTTTAAGAGACTTGCTTGCCTCAATAACTGCTTTTTTAGCATCATTTAGTTTATTTTCGGCGTCTGAGCGGGCTTTTTCTGCCTTTATTGATTCTGAATTGAGGATTTTTATTTCATCATTGCCAAATTCAATTTTCTTTTGTTGATCGCCAATTCTATCCCCTCCGGTTTCAACTAATATCTCAAATTGCCTTATTTTATCAAGTATTTCTCTAGCATCTCCTCCCAAAATTTCATCAAGACTATTGGAAACCTTTACCATTTCTTCATCGTAATCATTTATTGTCCTTGCATTTTCTGAAAGTTCTGAGGCAAGTTTGTCTTTATCCTCAATATATCTTGATCTTTCATCTCCAAGGAGCCTTAATTCATCGACTTTATTCCTGAAACGTGATTGTTGTAAGGTTATTTTTGATTTATCTAAATCTTCTTTTAAGTCTTTAAATTTTAATGCTTGTTCTCTTTCTTTGCCTAAATCTTTGAGTCTACTCTTTTGATCTTCTTCAAAAATTTCAATTGTCTCTATACTATTATCGACCTTTTTTCTCTGGTTGTTAGCCTTCCTTATTTCTTCATCATATGCAGTGACGCCTGCAACCTCTTCCAAAACTCCACGTCTTTTGTGAGGAGTCATGGTTGCAAGAGTCGTGACATCTCCTTGGAGTACTATGTTATATCCATCTCCCCTTAAACCAGCTTCGGCCAATATTCTCCTCATTTCTGTTGCTGTGCATGGATTTTCGTTAACTGAATAGGACGATACTGGATCTCCTTTTCGATTAATCTTTACCGCACGTGTGAAAGATACTTCTTGAGAATCTATTCTTAGCCTTCTTCTGCCATCTGCCTCAGGAGTATTCGAGAATACAAGAGTTGCACTCATATATTTGGCAGGTTTACCTGAACCTCCTCCATTGAAAATCAATTCTGCAACATTTGAAGCTCTGAGAGTTCTTGTGGACTTAGGACCTAAAACAAACTGAATTGCATCTCCACTGTTGCTTTTACCTGAACCATTTGGTCCAGTTATTGCAGTAAAACCCTCCTCAAGTGGGATGGTTATCTTACCACCGAAAGATTTGAAGTTTTCTAATTCTATTCTAGTGAGATGCATCCCATCACCTGTAATCATCTACGAAAAAGCGCTTATGACAATTACTGGCTCGTGTCCTCGAGGATTATGAAGGTTGAGGAAGATAAGTATTTCATAGGTCATTTAGTATGCCATTAATGAAAAGCCATAATATTCATCTAAGTATTTGTTAAGAACATTCATGATTGAGACAGATTAGCGAAGTACATGCAGTCAACAGAGCCAATATTGACGCAAGGCTTAGATGTCATAGTAGTTGGATCTGGAATAGCAGGATTATTTTTGGCTGTAAAATGCGCAAAGGCGGGATTAAAGGTCGTTGTAATTACAAAAAAGGAAATATCTACTTCATCTACAAATTGGGCACAAGGTGGAATTGCAGGAGTATTGGACGTAAATAACAAGGAATCATTAGAAAAACATGTAAAAGATACATTGGATTGCGGAGCAGGTCTATGCAATGAAGCAGTAGTTAGATCCGTAGTCAATGAAGCTGCCCATAGAATAACGGATCTCGTCAATCATGGAGTTAGATTTGATATCGGATCTGAAGGTAAATATGATATGAACAAAGAGGGAGGTCATTCCGAAGAAAGGATTCTTCATTCAAAGGATAGAACTGGTGCTGAAATCGAAAGGGCTTTGACCAATGGTGCCAACAATGAAACAAATTCAAATTTAAAAATATTAGAGAACTGGATGGCCGTAGATTTGATTCAAAAATCCCATGGTGATCCTAGCATGGGAGTTGCGGGAATTTGGTGTTTAGACCCTCAAGGAAAGGTGCAAACTATTTCCTCAACATGCGTTGTTTTGGCTACGGGAGGTGCAGGAATATTGCATGAAGCCACAACTAATCCAAAGGTAGCAACTGGAGATGGCGTAGCAATGGCAAAAAGAGTGGGTGCTGAGATTAGAGATATGGAATTTATTCAGTTTCATCCTACTGCTTTGGCATCAGACAATTCTACACCTTTTCTCATAACTGAGGCCCTGAGGGGGCATGGTGCCGTATTGATGACAAAAGAAGATTATATAAATTGGAAAAAAAATAATAAAAATAATCTTAATGATTTTTCATATATGAGAAAATACTCACCCCTGGGAAGCCTAGGCACCAGAGACATAGTGGCTAGAGCAACAGATTTTGAAATGAAAAAAAGTGGAGAAAAGCATGTTTTATTAATAACAGAACATCTAAATTTAGAAGAATTGCATAGAAAATTTCCAACAATTACAAGAAAACTTATTGAAAATAATATAATAATTGGTAAAAATCCAATTCCTGTTACTCCTGCTGCACACTATATGGTTGGAGGTATTGCTGTGAATGAGCATGGGCAAGCGAAATATAATGGTCAAAAAATCGAGAATTTATTCGCAATTGGAGAAGTGGCGTGTACCGGACTTCATGGAGCAAATAGACTTGCATCAAATAGCCTATTAGAAGCAGTAGTTTATGCAGATAGAGCTGCCAATAATATAATACAAAATATTGATTTAAATGATAAAAAATTTACAGAACCATTGCCAATGTGGAGGGCAGAAAATCTAGATATTTTGACTGAACATGCCCCCCTTAGGACAGATACTGAAGCATTAAGATCAACGATGACTTCCGACGTGGGAATAGTGAAAAGTAATTCAAGATTAAAAAGGGCAAAACGAAGAATTTCGCATATTTCGAATGAAGTAGAGTTAGTTTGGAGAACGTGTAAACCCAGTCAGGAAATCTTAGAATTACGTAATCTGGTTGAAGTAGCGGAATTAGTAATAGATGCATCCATGAAAAGAAAAGAGAATATTGGATTGCATTATAACAAGGATTTAGAAGAATGATTTTTAATCGAACCAAGGAAATTTATATGACCATATCAATAAATCATTTATTATGCATTGAATACTTATCATAATAGATCCTATTAACATGTAACTACCTCCATCAATATCATTTCGATAGGAATTGTACGCCAGGAGGCCAAGTAATATATTTCCTAAAGAAACCAGGATTAACATCCCTACTACTAAGATTGGCGTCCATGCATAATCATTTTCTATGTGAAAAGATGTACTTTCCAACCACAATGCAGAGGGTATTAGGAATAATGAGTATGCCAGGAGTAATCTTCTTGCACCATTTCCATCGGATTCTGCCCAAGGCCAAGTTAGTGATTCTAAAGTAGATTCTTCGATTGCAAAAAATACTGCCCACCAATAAAGAACATATCCGACGGCTGCGACAAACATGAATGGAATAATATATGACTGCCATGATAACGGTACACCACCCCACAATAGGACTGGGTCAGAAGATTTTGAAACCCCATAAACGTAGGATGCTAAGACTAAGATTCCTGTAAAAATAGTGAAGATTTGTACAAACACTTTGTTAACTATCATAATTTTGTTTGAACCGCTATCCATTCATAATACTCTGCTTTATCAAAAAACACAAAACATATAACCCACCACGGGTAAACATATTATGTCGAGAAAATTAGAAGAGCCTAGTTTCGAACTTATTCAAGTTCATGATGGATTTGAAATTAGAAAGTATGAAAAAATGATTCATGCAAGAACTTTAATTATGAATAATGGAGGTAATTCATATGGATTCAGAAAAATTGCATCATATATTTTTGGAAAAAATGATCTAAGTAAAAACATAGCAATGACTGCACCTGTTCAAATCTCCCAGAATAAAGATAATCCAGTAATGGCATTTAGTATGCCGTCCAAATATGATAGTGATGAATTGCCAAAACCATATGATGAATCTGTAGAAATAATATTAAATCCAGAAATGAGAGTTGCTGTTATGTGTTTTTCTGGATTATCAGGAAAAAGAAAAGTCACTAAATTAATTAATGATTTTAGAAAAATGATTAATTCTAAAGGAATAGATGATGAGGGAGAAGTTATTCTTGCTTTGTATGATAATCCTGGAACCACATTACCTTTTAAAAGAAGAAATGAATTGTGGCTTCATTTAAAATCTTAAAAAATAGTTTCAACGGCGGCGGCTATTTTTATTATTCCTATTACCATCTTTGGAACCATAATTTCTATTATTATTATTATTATTATTATTATTGTTTCTTTTAGAGTTATTATTATTTTTATTTTCTTTTATCTTACCTGCTTTTTGACCTGGTTTAGGGATTGCATTTTCAAAATGAAATGAATGATCGTCAATAACAGGAATTTTTTTTCCAATAAGATTTTGTATTCCTACTAGATAACCACTTTCGCTATCATCACAAAATGCAAATGCTACGCCGCTCTTTCCTGCTCGTGCAGTTCTTCCTATTCTGTGAACGTAGCTTTCAGGCTCATTTGGTAAATCAAAATTGAATACATGAGTGACTCCTTCGACATCAATACCTCGACTAGCGATGTCTGTTGCAACTAAAAGAGGGACGTTGCCAAGTTTGAATTTTTCAAGTGCCTTGGTTCTCGCACCTTGGCTTTTATTTCCATGTATTGCTAAAGCTTCAATTCCTGCTTTATCGAGTTGTTTTACGAGCCTATTAGCACCATGTTTTGTACGTGTAAATACTATGCCCTTCTTGACATTGTTTTCTTTTATCATATTAACAATAAGTTTCCTTTTATCTTCCTTTCGAACAAATAAAATTGATTGTTCTATCCTCTCCACTGTAATTTCTTTTGGGCTTAAATCTACCATCTGGGCATCATTAAGGAATGAGTTTGCTAAATTTGCAATAGAAGTTGGCATCGTTGCACTAAAAAGTAAATTTTGCCTTTTCCTAGGAAGTATTTTTAATATTTTTTTAATATCTCTAATGAATCCCATGTCAAGCATTCTATCTGCTTCATCCAATATAAAAAATTCCACATTATTAAGATGGATGTGCCCTTGTTGCATTAAATCAAGTAGCCTCCCGGGGGTAGCGACCAATACATCAATTCCCTTCCTCAATGATTGTACTTGCGGTTTTTGACTTACTCCTCCAAAAATAACCTTATGGCGCATATCTATATATTTACTATAAACTGAAAATCGTTCATCTATTTGTGCAGCTAATTCCCTAGTTGGAGAAAGAATTAGCGCACGGATCTGACGCTTATGGGAGATATTTTTTTCTAGTATTTTTTGCAATACGGGAAGTGCAAACGCAGCAGTTTTACCAGTACCTGTTTGTGCAACTCCAAGTACATCTTTTCCATCCAATAAGAGAGGAATACATTGGGCCTGCACAGGAGTTGGAGTATCATATCCTTCATCCGAAATAGCACGTAATAATTTTTTAGATAATCCTAAAGATTCAAAATTTGACATTGGCGACCCTCTTACTGAACGAGACGAAATGCTGTATTACGCAGACGCCAGTATGGGCTTTCGTCCAACGCATCTGCTAAAACACAATGGGTATTATTAAATTAAATATAAAGTATTGAGAGTGATGAAATAAAATCGCATCCAAGTGATAGATGATTAAAAAATATTTTTTAACCTTTTTTCCTTCTTGATGGTGACTTCTTTTTAGCCGTATATGGTTTATCTTTTAGCGAAAGTGGTTTTGTATTTATTGCATTTAATTTATTTTCTGAGAATTTTTTCTTTTTACCTGAAGATGGCTTAATTTCATTTTTGATTTCAATATTATCTAATTTAGGGTCCGCCATATTAGTCCTAGATAACATCCCATTTTCATCATATTTCCATCCCTTAGCAAACAGGTTATTTTCAGTTAAAGGTTCGATGGTCTTATGAATATCTTTAGATTTGGAAGGTAGTTTTTCAATAGTTTTTCCGATTAATCTATTTAATTCATTGACGAGATAATTTGGCATTTTGACCATGCTCCATCGGTTACCCCTAACATTTAAAATTCCATATTTTTTCATCAATTCAAGTGTTAATTTATATTCATCTTTCCTTGAATACCCAAGTTCCGACACATAATGTAGATATTCATTTTTTAAAGGAGGATATTTGGTAATCCATTTTATCCCTTTTTTGTCAATATATTCCAATATATTTTCAATTGAATCACGCTCAGTATATCCGACGTACCACTTTCTACCTTTTAATCGGAGAACATATACTAAACCCATGTAAAGCGGGCTAGGTATTGTTAGATTAATGCGCCCTATGTAAATTAGATTTTATATCGAAGGTAAAATTAGGAAAATATAACTATATTTTTCCATTATAATTTGGAAATAATAGTAAATTACTACCAAAGAGGATTAACGATCTCCTTGAAGGGAGTGTTCAATGCTTTAGTTTGGGTTTTATTAAATTTATTTATCTATATTGATAATACTGTAAATTAATGGCGGGGACGTTAGTATAGTTCTTGAACAAATATATCATTTTTAATTGTAAATTTTGAAATATTTTTTTGTTTATTTAGATATAATGATTAATTATTCTTCAGAATCATTAATATTTGATCCGGAGGACCAAGACCATGCATCATGATGAAGGAAGCACAGGAGAGAAATGCCCGTTCTTGCACGGAGCGGCAACAACACCAGATAAAGGAACAAATAATCGTAATTGGTGGCCAAATCAATTAGATATTTCCATACTACATCAACATGATACTAAGTCTAATCCAATGGATCTTGAATTTGATTACAAGACGGCATTCAACAGTATTGATTATGATGAATTGAAAAAAGATCTTAATTCTATGATGACTGAAAGTCAAGATTGGTGGCCGGCCGATTATGGGCATTATGGTGGATTTTTTATTCGAATGACTTGGCATTCCGCAGGCACTTATAGAACAGGAGATGGTCGTGGAGGAGGAGGAACTGGTGCACAACGTTTTGCACCACTAAATAGTTGGCCAGACAATGGCAATCTTGACAAAGCACGAAGATTGTTGTGGCCAATAAAGCAAAAATATGGAAATAAGATTAGTTGGGCAGATTTAATGATATTGGCCGGAAATGTTGCTATTGAATCCATGGGAGGACCTGTTTTTGGATTTGGAGGAGGTAGGGCCGATATTTGGCACCCTGAAGAAGACATATATTGGGGAGCAGAAGATGAATGGCTTGGAGATAATCGTTATGGAGATACTCGAAAAGATTTGGAAAATCCACTTGCAGCAGTGCAGATGGGACTAATATATGTAAATCCAGAAGGACCAAATGGGAATCCAGATCCACTCCTCAGTGCTCAAGATATCCGTGAAACTTTTTCAAGAATGGCGATGAATGATGAAGAAACTGTAGCCCTTGTAGCCGGCGGACATACGTTCGGGAAAGCACATGGTGCTGGAGATGCGGCCCTAGTTGGCTCAGAGCCTGAAGGATCTCCGATTGAAGATCAAAATTTTGGTTGGAAGAATGCCCATGGTTCTGGATTAGGAGATGACACCATAACTAGTGGCATTGAAGGAGCGTGGACGACAAATCCAATAAAATGGGATAATGGATATTTTGATTTATTATTTCATTATGAATGGGAACTAGTAAAAAGTCCAGCAGGTGCACATCAATGGCATCCAATAAATCAATCAGAAGAAACTATGGCACCAGCTGCTCATGACAGTAACAGAAAGGTGACCACAATGATGACTACTGCAGATATGGCTTTAATAAAAGATCCAGATTATTATGAAATTTCTAAAAGATTTCATGAAAATCCTGATGAATTTGCTGATACTTTCTCTCGGGCTTGGTTCAAGTTACTACATCGAGATATGGGGCCAAAGGTAAGGTATCTCGGGCCCGAAGTTCCTACTGAAGAATTGATTTGGCAGGATCCTGTGCCAATTGGACCTTCTGATTATGATGTTGAAGCAATTAAAAATGCGATTATGGCCAGTGGCCTTTCCATAACTCAAATGGTTGAAACTGCCTGGGCTAGTGCTTCCACATATCGAGGTTCAGATATGCGTGGAGGAGCCAATGGTGCACGCATTAGACTTCAACCCCAAAATACTTGGAAAGGAAATAAACCTGGAGAGCTTTCCTTAATTCTAAATATTCTAGAAAAAATTGCTGCAAAATATAATGCAAGTATTGCTGATACTATCGTACTGGCTGGAAATGTGGCAATAGAACAAGCATCTGGCATGAATGTCCCATTTATTCCTGGAAGGGGTGATGCAAGCTCTAATCAAACAGACATAGAATCGTTTGAGGTATTGGAGCCCGTTGCTGATGGATTCAGAAATTATCTTGAAAAGAATTTTTCGGTCAGTCCCGAAGAAATGATGTTAGATAAAGCTCAACTTCTTGACCTTACTGCTCCGGAAATGACAGTTCTTGTTGGCGGCATGAGGACACTTGGAGTTAGTTCAGATTCTCGAGGTTTGTTTTCGAATGATCATGATAACTTGAGTAATGACTTTTTCACAACTTTACTAGACATGAATGTCAAATGGGCGGCAACAGGAAGTAATTCATATGAAGGGAAGGACAGAGTAACTGGAGAAGTCATTAGGCATGCCTCTAGAACTGATCTAGTATTCGGGAGTAATTCCCAGTTGAGAGCGATTGCTGAGGTCTATGCACAAGATGATAATCAAGATAAATTCAAGATTGATTTCATTGCCGTATGGAATAAAATAATGAATGCTGATCGTTTTGATGTTACTTGAATTTATTTTGCAATAGGAAGTTTAGGGATGAATGGAGAGGGAGTTCGATTTGCTAACTCCGATGATTGGGAAAATATTTCTAAAATATATAATGAAATAATTAATGAGGGTTTGGCCACCCTTAATACTGAACATGCCACGCATACAGAGATTTCTCAATGGAGCACTGAAGGCATCATTCTAGTATATTTTATAGGCGAAAAAATTGCAGGCTTTACACGCTCTTTGCCCTATAGTGAAAGAGAATGCTATGCAGGAGTATCCCAATTTTCAATATATGTTGATATCAATTTTAGAAGAATGGGGGTAGGGAGTTTGTTACTTCAGAAACTAATAGAGGAGCTTAAAAAAACTGACTTCTGGAAAATTGTTTCTAGAGTGTTTCCTGAAAATATCAGTTCACGTGAGCTTCTAGTGAAGCATGGATTTAGAGAAGTTGGAACATATGAAAAGCATGGCCGACTAGAAGGGAAATGGAGAGATGCTGTAATAGTTGAGTATATTATCAATTAAAGATAAAACTATGATGGATTTTCAACTAAAAAATCGATGTATTCCAAAACCTCTTGGAATCTATCATTGGGAATTTCTTTGTATGATTGTCCAAACTTACTCTTCACACAAATAGCCACGTGTGCATACGAATTTCTCCCCCCGGGATGATTCCTAGATGGCATCAATTTTCCAACTAGCTTATCTCCAGCTTCTTGAATATATGCCCATATTTTCTTAGAATTTTCTTCATCCATAGATCTTGCAATCCTCCATTAAAAATAGATTTTACTATACTCCAATATTCAAGTAATTCTTCAATTTCATAATCTCAGTACCTAGTAAACTAGTTGGATTTCAGATGCTGCACTAAGTTCAATGACTCCAGGCGGTCCACTCCAAGTCATCCAATTATTCCAACCATCAAGAAGATTTCCTGCAGCATTTTCAGGAGTGATGCCGTTTGCCTTCTGCGATCCAGTAGAACAATATACATTAGTTGCTCCTTTAGTTACCATATTCATCATATCTAAAATCATATTTTCTGGAAACATGCTTCTCTCATTTATTTCATCCAGATAATTTAAATTTAACATTCTAACAGCATTTGAAGCAAAGAACATACTTACATCATGGCCGGCTTTAATCGCCTGTGCCCCACATGCCAAACCCACTATACATTTACGTAAGTCCACTTCAGGATCGGTTACCAATTTTACAAAGAATTTTTTACTCATAGGTAATCCTAGGTAAATAAGTACTTTATCAATTCGATAAATACTTAATTATAATTTTAAAATCATAAGTTGACAAAAGGGGCAATCTTAGGAACATCATATTGCACCAAAATAATATAATAAAGCTAAAAGGACACCTAAATCCACTGTTACTAATAATATTTTCATCGGAAAGGGTATTTTTTTCCACACTCCGAGTAAGCCACTACCTTCTTCATTACTCAATGTTTTGTCATTGATCTTCTTCTGGAAAAGTTGCTTATAGGCAGTTGTAAATAGATAATAAAGGATTGAAAGAACAGTCATGATGATAAAAAGAACTTCGAGAAAATCAAAAAAATCACTCAACACTCTCACCCGAACATCCCATAGAAGTCGGTTTGCTTCATCAATGATAAATAGATGGGCGGCATAAAACTCTTTGATGGATGTTTGCACCTGTATAAATTAGTATGATTACTGGAAAGCGACTCCCAATTATTTAGTAGTTTATTCAGATAGGAAAGATATTATGGATTCAATATCTAGTGGAGCCACAGAGTTAGACATGAGCCTGCCCCTACTATATTCTTTTATTCGATGCCCCTACGCTATGCGAGCTCGTATGTCCATAATTAGATCTGGATTCCAAGTTGAGCATCGAGAGGTCATCTTGCGAGACCGTCCGGCCCATATGATGGAAATCTCGCCAAAAGGAACAGTCCCCGTATTACTCTTATCCGATGGAACAGTCATCGAAGAGAGTCTGGAGATCATGGAGCATGTTCTCTCGTGGAATTTAACGCAAAATGAAGAAGAATGGTTAAGGCGCAATGATGTCGAATTCAAATTTCATCTCGATCGTTATAAATATCCAAATCGCTATGATAACATAGATGAATTGAAACATAGAGCAGCAGCATGCAAATTCATAGAATCGCTTGAGGAAAAGATCCCTGGAGGTAATCTGAGTGATGCTATTTTCCCCTTCGTTAGACAGTTTGCCAATCATAATCGCGTGTGGTTCGATGAACAGAATTGGCCCAATGTGCATCAATGGTTAGCAGCAAATTTGGAATCAGAAGAATTCTCGGAATGTATGACTAAGCACAAACAATGGATTCCTGATTATTAATTAGGAGTTGACATCTAAAAGTGCGCACTATTACTATTAATTCATTTCATAATAAAATATATAATCCATAAAAATAAACCTAAAACGACAGCAATCCGATTATTTCGAATAGCATTAACTACTTCATCATCATGTTTGGAGCAAACTTTTTTGTTTAGTATAACCTTGTTTTCGCATTCATTAACTTCACATATATTCTCAGTCTTACTAACCTTTATTAATATTATCAAAAGAATTATTGCAATAATGAATGAAATGATGAAAATCTCTGCTATTTCATCCCAATATTCTGGAAATAAATCAGGAAATACTAGGAATAAAGTAGAACTTACCAATAATATAATTAAATTTATCATAAAAATTTTAGTAATTCTTAATCCGAATTTAATCTTTGAATCTTCATCCATACTTTCGTTAGTATATCTTAAATTTATAACTCTTGACCCTGCATCCATAAATTCAGTAAGTAAAATTAATTATTCAATACTTACTCGACATTCTTGACTTTGCCAAATGATACATTCTGAATCATTTGCCACTTGGACAAGCCATTGATTCCAATATCCGTAACCATCTAAAGAAAGATGTAATTCATCTTCTTGGTATAATGAATTAGGATTTCCAATATCCTCAAATCCTTGGTATACGTCGACAATATTTAGTGGGGAATATGAATCATTAGCAAGGTTTACTGCAAAATCTTGAATACGGCCATCATAATCTCTGTATTGGGCATGGAGTTCTGTAGTTCCAGGTTCTGGTTTAGTTCCCATGTAGGTCACTGAGGCTCCACTTTCAATTATTTTGTTGATTATATCTTGGAAGTCTTCAAAAGTTTCTTCTACAGTCCTATCTTCATATAAATCATTTTCACCACAAACTATGACTACATGAATCGGCATATATTGCCCTAATATTTCATCGATAGAAGAAAGAATATCGCTACACATAGACCCACCTTCTCCAATGTTTGATGAATCCATAAATTGTGAAGTTTCCCATCCTTCGATATCTGAATCTCCAATAAATAACCAATCAGAGTATTGTACAAGATTATTCACACAAGTATTTCCATTATTATCTGAATTTGTTCCATCGGGACAAGTTGTATCGTACCAATAAACACCACTCAGATCGGCCCCTCTCAGTTCAACACCACTCAGGTCGACACCACTCAGGTTGGTACGATTATCCTCAGCATTTTGTTGCCATTGAGTAACTAGATTTTGCTGTGCCACTAGATCAATTTGTAACTGCTGAGCAAGAGTTGAATTTTCAACTAAAGAAATATATAAATCTGCCATTGTATTGTTCATCATTTCAATCACCCCCAATATTTCATCCGTAAACTCACTTGATTCATTTAGAGATGAAGAAAGAACATATCTATGTTCTTCGAGACTAGATATTGATGATTCTAACTCAACAATATTTGCATTATATGATAAGATTGAAGTTTCCCTAGTTGAAATCATTTGAGTTTTTTCATCCAATTGAATTTGAAGTTCTAAATTAAGTTGATTTTGTTGATTGATAGTTCCATTCATTTCATCATTAGATTGTTGTAAATCGGCAATCTGTTGTTCTTGATCAGATGTATCAGTACCAGTACATCCGGCGAGAGCAGTTATCAACATTAATAATAAAATAATCATAGGTTTTAGTTGACGCATGCTTCCTGCTTACATCTTAAGCATTTAGTTATTTTACTAACCATGTCAACTAGGATGCTCAAATTGAGCCAAATCCTAAAAGGTAGTTTTGCTCGATTAAAATAGTTTTTTCTGAATAGTCGAAGGCTTGCTAGCATCATTACGTCTACTTCTATTTCGGCTTCCATGTGTCTTTAGGACCTTCTTACTTATTCTACGTGCATCTTCTCCAGTTCTTGCAGAATAGCTTTTACTAATACCATTCTTTCTACTTACAAGCTCATTAACTATGGGTTCTGGATAATTTATACCGATCTTACAAATAATTAATTCTTGTAATGATTTTGGCATTTGCCATGGATTATGAATAAAATCAGTAGGTACCATGGATAACTCAGGTACCCATTTCCTGATATATTCTCCATTAGGATCGTGATCTTTACCTTGTTTTGTCATAGAATATGCCCTAATTGTATTTATCCCAGTTGTGCCTGACTGCATCCCGACTTGAGGCCAATGTATCCCTGGCTCATAATCTAAAAATTGTTTAGCCAAAAATATACCAGTATCCCTCCATGGTAACCAAAGATTGTATGAAGCAGCAGACATCATCATTGCCCTCATTCTAAAATTAATCCATCCAGTAGCATTCAACTGCCTCATGCAAGCATCAAAAAAAGGCCATCCAGTTCTTCCTTCTTTCCATCGAATGAATTTTTCTGGATCTAATTTCCTATCCAATATCTCTTCAATAGCAGGATTCTGAGAAACTAAATCTAGATTTGGTTCCATCTCTAGTTTCTGTATAAAGTGACACCTCCAGGCCAACCTTTGTCTAAACGAATTTAGGCTCTGAATCCATTCAAGATGGCAATCAATGGCTGATTTATTGTTCCGAATATATTTAATTTTAGAATTAGTTTCCTGAACTATCCTCCTCATAGATAATGCACCTGTTGTAAGATATGGTGATAGAACAGAACCATGTTTTGTAGAAAGAGTGGGGCTAGATATTGACCAACTATATTTTTTACTTTCATCATCAAGAAATAAACGAAGTCTCCTCAAAGCCGCATCTTCTCCAGGTTCAGGCCTACTTACTAGATTCCTTGGAGTCAAATTGAGATCGGCCATACAAGGAATTTGCCCTTCAAACATCACACTTTGACTAAACATTGGAGTTTCAGTAAGAGGGATACGCATTCTAGAGTCTCTTTTCCTCTTCCATTGATCCCTATTCTTTAATCTCCTAATTACCCCATTATTCGGATATTCTATCCAATTAATCATTTTTTCTTTACACCATTGAATGACTTTTTTATCTCTATCATAAGACCACGAATTTCCTGTTTCTTCATGAGATAATATTCTCCTAATCTGATGTTTATTATTTATATTTTCTAGAATATCTAGGGCATCTCCTATTTCAAAGTGAAGATCTGAGCCTGATTTTTGAAGAGTTTTTGATAAATCTACTGCGCAGTCTAATTCCCAATTAATATGAATTGGATCATTGTCTTCTTGCTTAAATCTCTCGGGTTCTAAAATAAATAAACACAATACTGGCCTTCCTGAAAGTACAGCACTGAGAAGAGGTACATGATCACGAGTCCGTAAATCACGCTTGAACCATACGACATCTATAGCCATATCATATCAAATAAAATTGTTTTATTGATGGTTCATAAAGTAATGCCCATATGAATCATAAATTCACAATCATATGATACTGTTTCTAATAGTAAACGCCGGAGTTTAATCTGGATTTTCTTTGACCATTTAAATTACAATAATTAGGAATATCCTTTGCAAATCATACCAATGATTTAGTCATCATAAAGAATAGAACTTTTTCTCTTCAGAATATCTTTTTTTATTAATTCCACTCTTTCTTCAGTAAAATGACAATGGATAATTCGGCTAATTTAGTTGTAATTCCTAGGTAATCTTCGACAATATAGTGTATATCATGATTGGATACAAAATATGCGGCAAACATGACAGTAACGCCCATTCCCAACCCTAATCTCACAATTTTATCCTGCGATTGACTAAGATTAACTAATAAGGATAAAACCAGAATTCCAATGACTCCAAGTCCACCAATCAGTAGCAGATAATCATTCAAACCCAATAAGATATGTACAGAACCTGTGAATGATGCAAGTGTGAATACCAATGGGCTTGATAGATATGTTTGAATTTTAAGAGATCTATTGATTAGGAAATATATGGTTACAGAAATAAAAATTGAAATAAGCATAATCCGGAAATTTGTAAGGCCGCCAGAACTTTCGCCATCATGGGCAGAAACTAATGGTACAAACAAAATTGAAAGCATCCCTGATAATATTAGAGTAAGCGCACGGTACTGCATATTTATCCCTCAGAGAATATCATGATAATGTTTTGCAAAAGGGCCGATGTAGCCTCTACCGTTCCTATTAGGAGTAATTTCATAAAAACCCTAATTATCATAGTGTATTCTTAGAAAAACGATTCATGAACTCCCAAACAATCTGGACGGTATTTATGTTGTTGGATTACCTACTTCACCCGGATAAAGGTTGTGTCCAGCAAAATTAAGTGTAAGTAAATGTACTTCTGTACCTGCTTCACAGTCGTTATATTCCATTAATGAATAATCAACTGATTCCTCAAAAAAATCAATTGATTATGTTGAGCATTGCTAAAATTATTGGATATTTTAACTTATCTCAGTTTGAGATATCTTTTATTTTCTCAACCAAATTCATTCGACGAAGTCGCCACATCCCGATTGGCGTCATGGCTACAGCGATGAGAATGACTCCGGACATTAGTTGCCATGCAACGCTTGGAACGATTGTAACGGGTACAAAGAATTGCCATGAAGAAAAAGCAGCAGCAAGTCCAACTGCCCCCCCATAAGCAAACAAAACTCCTACAATACCTCCAATGATTCCTATGAGCAAGCTCTCAAACAAGAGCATTGCTCCAAGACTGCGTGTAGAAGCACCTAGTACTCGTAATGTAGCTAATTCGAAATCACGTTCTGCAACGTTCATAATCATTGTATTAAACATCACAACAATGGTAAACAGTAGGCCAAGATACATCATTGCCTGAAATATTTGAGTCTGTTGGTTGAGTAAACTATTGATGCCATCAAGCAATGTTTGACGTTTTACGATACCTGTTGAAACCTCGCCTAAAGCAGAGTCAACCTGAACACCTTCTGGAAGTTCAAGATAGATAGAAGTTGCATTAACACCGAGAATTTCACTCAAGTCTCCACGTAAGAAGTACATAGTACGAGTTAACTCTGCAGTTGAAGTTCCAACGATTTCTACATCCTGTTGTGCGCCATTAAGACTCACCGAATATTGCCCTCCAACATTCCAATCTAGAAATTTCATACTACCTTCATCCATCATCACTTGCGTTAAAACCGAATTGGGTGTTGGAGTATTTCCCTCTATGACGGATATTGAACGCATCCCATTTTGGAATGAATCAATCCCTACGAGAGTGAATATTCGTTCAATTCCGTCAGAATCATCTACTGATCCAAGTGGCATTTCAATAATCATCTCATAGTTGGCTAATTTGTTATTTGCCCAATCTTGAACAGGCCCTTCTGCATCTGGCATAATATATATCTGAGCATCCCATGATTGGTCATCTTCAAGGCTACCGACAAAAGTCTCTTGTAGACCAGCGGACATCATTTGAATTGAGCCGAAAAGCATCAGTGAGATGCCAACTGCGACAAAAGTCATACCAAGACGAAACGGTTTACGAACGCTCGAACGAATGGAAAGTCCCAAAGTTGTTGGCATCCATGAAGTAAGTTTTCGAAGAAGATTTGAGCCCATTCGCATTTCATTTTGACCGCTCAAAACAATTAATGGATCAAGGCGGCTTGCTTTCCAAGCAGGGAATGCCCCCGATAAGAATACAATGAACATAGTAGGGCCAACGACCGTCAAATACAGAGATAGGGGGATGACCCGGATAATAATCGGCACACCAACTAGATTTTGATAGAAATCCAGCATTCCATTCATACCATATGGGCCAGCCAAGGCACCAAGTACGGACCCGATTCCCCCTATTCCAAGAGGGGCAATAAGATATCCCATCATGAGCGAAGATCGCTTAACTCCAAGCGTACGTAACACTGCAATTTCCTTGGCTTGACTTTGTACTAAACGCTGCAGACTTAATACAATAGTTATGGCTGCTATTGAGGCAATCATTACTGTAAAAGGAACTATCGTTCGCTCCGTACCTTCCAAATCCTGTCGCATGATCTCTACAGGTTCATTTTGCCCTCTATCTCGTACACGTGCATCTAATTCAGTGGAACTTAAAGAAGTGTCAACCATCTCCTTAATCAAGTCAATTTCTTCTCCTTCATACTCTTTAGTGTCAGGTAAATCAAATGAGGGCGTACCTTCGATATCCAAAACAATCATGTTACTTGTACCAACAAATTCGCTTGTAATTCGAGCCATTCCAGTATCAGATAGGTAGCCTACAACATATTGCCCCGGGGTCGGCGGGAAGAGAGTACCTTCAGGTGCCATGAGAACATGCAATGGATGATACCCCATACCAACAAGTGTGAAGTCTAGAGTTGCATTTCCGGCTCCAATACTCACAGTAGCTCCAAGACTGAGATTAAGTGCATCAGTAACGTGAGAATCGATGACAATTTCATCCGATGCAACTGCAATTCTCCCCTCAGAATGCCCTACTGGCATCCATACACGGTCAGCATTTGCATCCGCAGGAATACCATGCCAAAGAGCATTGATGATGTGTTCTCCAGTATCATTAATGTGGAACATTGCTCCTTGCGTTACGGTGCGTCCTTCGCATGAATCAATAGAAGAAACGATAGCCGAAGAATTCAGAGCATATTCAATATCCATACAGAATTCTTTCACTTGTTCTGGAGTCCAAGTAGCACTAAAGTTATCAATCCACAGATCTGCAAGATTGGCACCTTCCTCGTCGTCAGCTTGCATTGCATCATACATCCCTCCAAGATTGTGTGCATAACCTCCAAAAGTGATACCTGCGAAAACGCCGACAAATACCATCAGTATCACAGCGAAAAGTCTCAGTTTGGTACGCCAAAGACTTCTTGCTAAGCGTTTATTAAGTAATCCAGACATAATAATACCTCATTTAAAAGAATTAGAATTTATACTTTCATCGGACACGATCTTGCCACTATCAATACGAATAACTCGTGTGGCATACTTGACTAATCCTTCATCATGAGTAACAAAAACTGAAGTTATATTTTCCTGCATACAGGCGCTTACTAGTGCCTCCATTACTTTATTTGACGTCTCTGTGTCAAGGTTTCCAGTTAATTCATCGCCAAGCAAGAGAGTTGGACGTTTGGCGATGCTTCGAGCAATAGCGACCCTTTGTTGCTGACCTCCGCTTATTTCTCCAGGGAAACGATTAATTTCAGCATCTAGGCCTACAAGTTTCAGTAATTCCTTCGCACGCTGAGGATCTTTATTACCTGATAATTCCTGAATCAACAATATATTTTCAAGTACTGTGAGATCTTGAAGTAAGTTAAAAAATTGGAACACGTAACCTATGTTTTCCCTTCGAAAAGAAGTCATTTTTTCTGAGTTGTTACGAGGAACTTGAGCATCAAGAAATGAATAGGATCCGCCAGTAGGGCTGTCAAGAGCAGAGAGACAATTTAGCAGAGTTGTTTTTCCAGATCCTGAAGGTCCAAGTAGAATAACTCGTTCTCCCTCTAATATTTCAAAAGTCACACCATCGAGTGCTTTTACAACACCCGCAGGTGTCTCGTAGTGCCTTTCTAGGTTTTCCATTTGTAATAATTTATCCATATTTACACGTTCTAATCTCAAAGTATATTGATTCCATTAAATAATTATTAATTTAAAAAGGACATTGATATTGAATGAACCACACGTCAATCAAATATAAGTTTTTTTTAAAGAAACAAAATCGAATAAATTAATTATAATTTTAGTCAATGATTATTGAATTATTTATTGAATTCACTTTCTGAGATAACTCCATCTTTATTAGTATCCATATTGTAAAAATCCTCCTTCCAAACTTTTTTAGGTTCGGTATTAGAAATTTTATCTTGATAAATTACTACCGTATTATCTTTATTTGGAATAAAAAAACCTACACCCGCCAATAATAATGGAAATACACATATCCAACAAAAAAACAAAGTTTCTGTTTGAGTTAATGCCACTATTCCTATTCCCAATACAAGGGAAAAGCAACCAAGTCCAAATCCATGTGAAACTCCCATCAAAATTTGGATATTGTGATTCTTAATAATTATTCCTTTTATCTAATCGGGAATTTATTCAGAGAAATATAATCAAATTAATGAAAATAAGAGTTATTGCTAACTTATTATCTAATTAATTATACTTGATAAATTTAAAATCATATAAAATCTTTAAATTGATTATTAAATTCACTATCTTAAATGTATAAATTTATATGAAATACATTAATTAAGTTAATCCTTTGTCTCAACAGTTGTAGATATCAGTTTTGTTGTTTTTAATGAGGAATAATTTATGAAATATGATATTCAAGATTTGCATGTCTCACCGTATCCTCGCAATGAAGAAATTGCAAACACCCTAACTCATGGAATGGGAATCATTCTTTCAGGAATAGGACTTTACCTCCTTTTTGTTGAGGCGAATCAGACAGGCGATCCATGGAAAATATGGAGTAGTTTGATATTTGGTTCTTGTATGATAATTGGTTACTCCTGTTCTACATTATATCATGCATCGACTAATCCAAAATTTAAGCATCAAATGCGAATTGCAGACCATATTGGAATATATTTAATGATTGCAGGAACATATACGCCATTTGTATTAGTAAATCTACGTGGATGGATTGGTTGGAGTTTTTTTATCCTCATTTGGGGATGTGCTTTTTTCGGAATATTTCTTAGAATAATGAATAAACATGTTCCAAATTATATATCAGTTGGCCCATATTTATTTATGGGTTGGCTAGTAATTATTGGAATAAAACCACTATATGACTCAATTGGCAGTACTGGTTTGACTTTAGTTGTACTTGGAGGAGTTTTTTACTCAATTGGAGTTGTATTTTACTCATCGGAAAGGATTCCTTTTAATCATGCTATTTGGCATATATTTGTGCTCGCAGGCAGCATTAGCCATTACTTAGCAATATCATTAGAAGTAATACCTAGTTGATTTAATTAATTTTAATTGACCTCTTGATGATGAATTTATCCCATATTTAAAATTTAATATAATTATTAATTAACTTAAATCCATAATTAGAAGGTAATTACCATGCGATACATCAGATGAAAATAAGCAATTATTTATGCATAATCCACTTAAAGTAACTATTTCATCATAAATTCCATCATCAATATAACTTGAATAATCAGATTGATTGATAAAATATAAATAAAAATTAGCAGATGTAAATAGTTCGATTTCAATTGTTATTGAAGATGTATCATTGAATTGCATTATTATTACATCGGATTCATAATAATCTATTCCTATAAATGAAGATTGATTTATGACAATTATGTCATCGACGAATACCGAAATTTCTAGCAGGGCGCATGAATTATCCCATGGCGATAAATTTGTAGATTGATTAAGATTATGAAAAGCATATTCTTCATAGCAATATTTTCCATTTAATTGCTCTTTTGATTCAGTACAACCTGCTAATGATCCAATAATAATTACTAAACTCATCATTACCGAAATAGTTCTCATGCAACTCCATGAGGAAGATTTATGTTAAACCTATCATTCAATTTAAATTTATAGATATTAATTTCTTTCTGTTAATTTCTACATAATAATAGATTAAAACATATCATTAATAATAATAATTTACCAATCAATTGATAATATATTCTCTCGAGGGAATTATATAGGGTGTGGCAATATTAAATGGGATTCAAATGACATGCCAGATCAAACTGGAAAAATAGCCATTGTCACGGGCTCCAATACTGGGACTGGCTACCATATTGCACATGGGCTTGCTTCAAAGGGAGCTCAGGTAATAATGGCCTGTAGGAGTATAAAAAAGGCAGAATTAGCAAAGTTAAATATCATATCTGAATTACCTAACTCAAAAATCACAACTGAAATTTTGGATTTAGCTGATTTGGCATCTATTTATGAATTTTCAAAAATAATTAAAGCAAAATATGAAAAAATAGACATCTTGGTAAATAATGCTGGAGTTATGGTGCCTCCTAAATCCAATACAAAGGATGGTTTTGAACTTCAATTTGGAACTAATCATATCGGCCATTTTGTACTAACTGGCGAGTTGCTTCCTCTTTTAGAAGCATCAGGCAGTGCTAGAATAATTACAATGTCAAGTATAGCCCACAACAGTGGAAAGATTGATTTTAATGATTTAAATTCTGAAAAGAAGAGATATAGTAGATGGGGGGCTTATTCTCAAAGTAAGCTTGCAAATCTAATATTTGCCCTAGAATTGGATCGGCGCTTAAAATCTAGAAAATCTAGTATTGTTTCACTTGGAAGTCATCCTGGTTGGTCTGCAACAGATTTACAACGTCATTCTTTAATATTTAGATTTTTAAATAAGTTTTTTGGAATGTCTGCAAAAAAGGGTGCGGCACCCAGCCTCTATGCTGCGACAGTAAAAGACGCGATAAAATATCCATATTGGGGAGTAACAAAAAATGGCGAAATGCATGGTTGGACAGGCAGGGCAAAAATTAATTCAAAGGCTAGAGATCTAGAAGTTGCTGAGCGCCTTTGGAGTATAAGTTGTGAATTATCTGGAATTGAGTATCTCATTTAATATTGATAAATTATATACCAGATAATTTTTGCATCCTAATATACCATGGGTGTACCAAATTGTGATTTTTTAGGATGTCAAATCCGTGTAAACCTTGCATCGATCTAAGAATTCCATAATTTGCAAAATCTGCTCCATTTGGCCTATTGCCTCCGAAAAAGTCACCTTCGAAACCAGTAGACATATGATCTAATTGGAACTGTAAATTCTCCCTCGGTTTAGCATCAAACATTTTTGCACGGCTTCTTCCCACCATACGCATTATAAAAGCGCCTAACCATTTGTTGACCAAGCGGCTTGTGAATGAAAATTTATCGACTTTGGTGACATAATCTAATGCTTTTAATGAAGTAAAATATGAAGAGTAAATCACTGCAACTATTGATTTACCCAAAATTGAATCAGAGAAATCCATCCACTTGTCTTGTTCGGAATCTAGACCATGCCGAGGGAATTCTGAATTTTCATTCTCATCTATATAATGTAAAATAAAATTAGAATCATTTACTTGGGTCCCATCAATATCTATGTATACAGGTACTTTTGTCCAATCTGACCATTTGAGTTCCTTATGACTCATAGGATCAACTTCAATTTTAGAATATTCAATTCCACGAGAACCCAACAATGCTTTTACTTTAAAACAGAAAGGACAAGTTTCAAAACAATATAATGTTGGAAGATTATTAGATAATTTTTCAGGAACTTTGACTTCTTGGATCCCGGAAATCTGTTGCGGCTTAATTGAATCCGCCATATTCCCGGGAGAGAATCATCATTATCAAAACCATCGGTCCGGCGCCCTCAATTAATCCTATCAAGGTATATTTATTGACCAATTCTTTGACATCTTTTCATTAGATGTAACAATTATATCTAATCTTTCATTTAGACATGGCATTCGATTTTTAATCATTGATAGGTATAACTTAGATTTTCTAATATCATCAGGAATGCAGACTTTACCAGTCGTGGATTCAAAATCTATTGCTCTATCCAAGTCTAAAGCATGACGATTTAAACTATTTACTAAACCCATTGTCAATCTACTTATTAAAGCAAAAAGAAATAAAATAAGTAGAAATACCGAGACTGTTCCAATTGCTGAACTACCGAATGCACTCATTGCGAATGTTCCAATGATAAATACTATCGGAGCTGTAAAGGTTAGTAAAAAAAGATTTTGAGTAATTGGTTTACGATTTTTTAATCTTCTTATTATTTCCCACCTAGGATTTTTAGGATTATTTGGTTTAAAAACATCTGAAGTTTCCATTTTTGCAGCCTTTTCAACCATATCTTTTACTGAATGCATTCGAAGTAACTGCTTATTTGCAGGAGCATCCATATCTTGGCCAAATAATTCATCTAATTTTTCCACACAATCTTCGTAATATCCAAGCCTTACCAGAATGCCGATTTGTTCTACCAATGGAGTAACAGCATATGGATCGTGCCTCCTACAATCTTCCCACCAATTTAGTGCATGCTCCAACATCCCCAAATGATCCACTAAAAGAGCACCCCCTAATTCCCAACCAAGATTATTACTTGGGTCATGGAGAACAACTTTTCTGATCGCCGACATTGCTTTTGAACATTGTTTCAAATCGGGGAGCATAGGTTTTCCCCTAGTTGTTGGGGGAAGATTCAATCTAGCTATTGCCATCCACGCATCTGAATGAGAATCTTCTAAGTCTACTACTGAGTATGCTTTTGATAATGCATCTTCCCTATCGCCTTTTTCTTCAGAGTCTAGTACATCTAGCCATAGCATCTCAGAACTCTTGGTCACATCATTACGAAGAGCCACTATGAAAAGAATGCTCGGGTCAAAATGTTAAATTAACGCCTTCTACGATCATTATTTCCACTGCTATTATTCCTACCAGAATTATAATTTCTACCGCCGCTATTCCTGCTAGAGTTATTATTTCTACCGGAATTATTATTTCGATCGGAATTATTATTTCTACCTCCACTATTTGACCAAGAAGACCTAGGATTAGAATTTCTTGATCTACTATCTGTATCTCGAGGCCCTTTACCTTGTCGTGGTTTTCTAGTATCGCAACTTGCACGATTACATATTTCTTTACTGGCATAATTGTGATTATTACATTTTGGACAAAACCAGTCACCTTGCTTTATATCGGAATCAGAAGTCTGATTATGTCCTCCTCTTCGATCATTATTTCCTCCTCTTCGATCATTATTTCCTCCTCTTCGATCATTATTTCCTCCTCTTCGATCATTTCCTGCTTGACCATCATATGGCTTCTTTGCGTCACAAGAAGATCGATTGCAGATTTTCTTACTTGCATAGTTATGATTTTTACATTTAGGGCACATCCAATCGCCGGGCTTTAGATTATCTTGTCTCGAATCGTTATAGTTGGCGTCCCTATTATTCCTATTCCTATCTCCATCATATCTAGATTTTGGAGTTCGATCCCTGGGTGCAATTTCTATTGGTGAACTTATCGTACTAATTGCATTAATATTTCTAGATAATGGATAGATATGAATCATTGGATCTTCTACTGAACCTAATACAGTCTGAACTCTGCCAATATTTTTTCCTCCAGATATCCTAATATTGGCCCCCAAACGAGGAGGCTTTCCTTCAAATGATGCCAATAAGCCACCTTCATGAGATACTTTGGACACTACCCCGGAGAAGCTCATGACCTATTCGCGACGTCCAATGTACATGAGAGCACCGGCGAAAGAAAGCATTAACAACATAATTCCTGAAGATGGAATGGTTCGTTCTGATTCTTGTGGATCTAGAACAATTTCTACTTCTTGCTCCCATAAATGAGTATTATTTACTAAAAATACAGCATCGGAACATTTACTTGAAATATCGCAACCTTGGATTTTTACTTCATGCTCTCCCTCGGGCCATAATTCAAAGTTTAATTCAGGAGTTTGCCAACTATTTCCTGTTAAAATTAATGCTCCTGTTACTTCATTATTAACAAATAATGTGAATGTTACATCTTCTCCATCTGGATCACTAAATTGACCATTGGACGACCACTTATTATCTATCCAATATGATTCACCAATAGAAATGTAAGGGGGTGAGCTTTCTTTTATTATCCCTAAGTCATAAATATTTTTCATTCGGTAAATATTTTCACCTTCAATAATTATTTTTACATATACTGGCCCTGGTATCATACTTGTTGAGATTAAACTAATTTCAGTTAATGAATTCACCACTACTGTTGAGAATGATTCTTGACCTCCTTGTGTTAGCATCACTGAAACAGTTAAGGG
>Ga0209090_10000294_pt1 | contig 31089 bp, 25 predicted proteins | sample ArcticOcean_MG_C_9_FD_187432 | JGI IMG/M metagenome (GOLD analysis project Ga0209090, IMG submission 187432) | Marine microbial communities from western Arctic Ocean - ArcticOcean_MG_CB2_152 (SPAdes) (version 2) | ecosystem: Environmental > Aquatic > Marine > Oceanic | place: Arctic Ocean... | reverse complement strand
TACGAATTCACTCTTTATTTCATTTTATAGAATTTGTAAGTGCTATTTACGAACAAGCTTATATAACAGCGTCAATAGCTTTTATAGCATGCATAATAGAAATAACAGCTAGTTTCTTAATTCCTAAAGAACACATTCATCTAAGACCGTTTATTTCTGAAGTACATGAAAAATGTGATGAAGAATAAGTACATTTAAAAATTAAAATTGAACTAAAACATTCTAATTATTTTTATCATTGAATAATATTTATAAAATTCTATTAATAGTTATATCATCAAGTTTTATTTGCTGTGATAATATAGAATTAAACTCAACCTCTTTTTCAAGAATTGAAATAATTGGACCTGAAGAGAACATCTTCACAGATGAAATTCAAGTTTATAAAGACTCTATAGATTTGAAACTAGATCGCATTGTAGGTTATTCTGAGGGTCTTTACACTAAAACTGATTTTAATAAAATAAATTTTAATTCAAGCTTAGGTAATCTTGTGGCTGATATTTTATTTACTCAATCAGATTCCATATTTAATAAACAAGAAGGTAAAAAAATTGACTTTGTTCTTCAAAATCATGGTGGTATTAGATCCTCTCTCTTTAAAGGTGATATAAAACTTACTGATATTTATAAAATATTACCTTTTGAAAATGAAATAGTTATTATTGAAGTCCTTGGAGATACGGTGGAAGAAATAATTACTTTTTTAAGAAAAGAAATTAATCCTCATCCTATATCTGGACTATCAATTGGAAAGGATAAAGTTCTTATTCAAGGAAAAGTAATTGATCCTTCAAAAAAATATTATATAAGTACAAATGACTACCTATTAAATGGAGGAGATAATATGTTTTTTTTGGAAAAAAACTCTAAAGTATATAGATTGGGATATTCACTAAGAGATGCATTTATAAATTTCACAAAGACTAATTTAAAATTATCATCAAATATTGATAATAGATTTTTAAAAAATGAATAGAAGAAAATTTATTTATAATTCAAGTATAGCATCACTTTCTGTAATGGGCTTACACTCTTGCAACATTCTAGATAAAAATGTTAAGATATCTATTTTGCATACAAATGATGTTCATAGTCAAATAGAACCATTTCCATTTAATCATAATATTTATCCTGATAGAGGAGGGTTTGCTAAAAGAGCTAATATATTTCAAGGATTAATGAAACTTAATCCTAATACATTAATTTTTGATGCAGGTGATATATTTCAAGGAACTCCATACTTTAATTTCTTTCAAGGAGAATTAGAGCTTAATCTAATGAAAAAAATGGGTTATAATGCAGCAACCATTGGTAATCATGAATTTGATGCAGGACTGGATATTCTTAAAAGAAATATAATAAATAATGATTTTCAATTTATTTCATCCAATTATGATTTTACTAATACTGCAATAGAAGGTCTTGTTAGTAGATATAAAGTTTATAAAAAACAAAATATTAAAATCGGTGTATTTGGATTAGGGATAGAGCTTAATGGTCTTGTAAATTCTTCCCTATATAAAGAAACTAAATATTATGATCCTATAGAGATAAGTAATGAAATGACTCATAAACTTAAAACAGAGGAAAAATGTGATTTGATTATTTGTATTTCACATCTTGGTCATAGTTATCAAGATGATAAAATAAGTGATTTAAAACTCGGTAGCTTAACTTCTGATATTGACTTAATAATCGGAGGTCACACTCATACATTATTAAAAAAACCAGAAATTATTAAAAATTCTAAGAACAAAGATGTAATTATAAATCAGGTTGGTTCCAATGGTGTATATGTAGGAAAAATTGATTTTAATTTCTCAAATTTCAATAAAAATTCTTCTGATTCTTTAGTTGAAGTTTAATCCTTAACTATTTGTATTGCAATTACTTATTATCTGTAAATGGTAATAGTGGTTGGCATATATAGACCAAAAGATAAAAAAGATAATATACTATCAACTATTGAGTGTTTTACTACAAGTTTATAGTCTGTCTCCGCATTTAACTCTACTATATTAGGTGTGTTTTCTGAGATTAATCCACCAACAAAATTATGTTGCTTCAAAACTTTAGTATATCCTTGTTTTGGTCCATCGCCGTATGTAAAAGTATGAACACTACAAGATGTTAGTAAAAAAAAGATTAAAATGATTAAAAGTGTTTTTCTCATAAAGAGTTATCGTAAATTTATTAAAAAATATAAGAATTATGGATTCATCTATATCTTGGAAATGTAAACATACCTGGAAAAGAGCAAGAATCAATACAATGTGGTGTTTAATAGGTTGCTCTATAGGTGATTTTGGTACAATTTTATATTTTCAAAATATCGATCACACTTGGACTACTGGTAGTATTATGTTACTTGCTATAGTTAATGGACTGATTACATCTATAATTCTTGAGACAATTATACTAATTAAACAAATGTCGTTTTCAAAAGCATTAAAAACAGCATTAGGCATGAGTTTTATTTCGATGGTTTCAATGGAATTTTCAATGAACTTAACGGATATAGCTTTAACAGGTGGAGCAATGATAACATGGTGGGTGATACCGATTATGTTAACTGTAGGATTCTTAACTCCTCTTCCCTATAATTACTGGAGACTGAAAAAGTATAATGTAAGTTGTCATTAAACAAAAAAATGAAGTTTATCAGACCTTTTTTAATTTTAGTAATTATTATGATGTTATTTAGTATTTTATTAAGCCTCTTTTAATGACAGATGAGCATTTCTTTCAATGCCCACATTGCTGGGAAGAGATATCTATGATAATTGATAAATCTGTTTATCAAGACTCTTACATAGAGGATTGTGAAGTATGTTGTAATCCTATTGAAATATCTTACGCATCAAATGGAGATGAAATAATAAGTTTTTCAGCAGATTCAATAGAACAGTAGTGTAAAATTTTTAATTTTATTGTAAGATGATAACAAAAGAAGATATAATAAGAGCTCAAAAAAAATGGTCTGAGGGTATCATTAAGATGGGTGTGATCTCAAACAATAGAGTATTACTTCAATCATTTGTTAGTGAATTCCTAGATGATGTATACAACTTCCAAGAAAAGGTTTTATTTAAACCAACTAAGGCCAAGATAGAACAGTTTAGAAACAACAAAGAATCTGCTACTTCATATTTTATTGCCGGAGATGATAAGAAATGTAAAGAAGATAATGGATTTGCTTTATCAAAATGGTCAAAAATAATATTTGAAAATTCTGATATTATCACAAAAGAAAATCAAGGTTTAGCTATGGGCAATTATACTTTTGAAAATAATGAGTCTAAAATTAAAGTTGAATACTCATTTGGATACATTAAAATCAATGAGTCAATTAAAATTTCACTCCATCACTCATCAATACCTTATCAAAATTGAATTTATCTAGGATTATATCAGGGACAATGAACTGGGGAGACTGGGGAGTAAACCATTCGTCAGATAAGATGAGTGAACTGATTTTAAGTGCATTTAACAATGGTATAAACTCATTTGACCATGCAGATATTTATGGTGGCTATACAACTGAAGAAACTTTTGGAGAAGCTTTTTTAAAGACAGGTATTAATCGAGAAAATGTTTTTTTTATATCTAAGTGTGGTATTATGTATCCGTCTGAAAAACTACCAATAAAAGTAAAACATTATGATTACTCGGAAAAACATTTAATTCAATCAGTAGAAAATTCATTAAAAAACCTGAAAACTGATTACTTAGACTGTTTCCTTCTTCATAGACCCAGTCCATTAATGAATATTTCTGAAATATCTAACACTATTAATTATCTATTGAAAGAAAATAAAATAAGAAGCTTTGGTGTTTCTAATTTTACTGTCTCACAGATGGAAATGTTTAAGGGTAAATTAAAGATTTCATTTAATCAAATTAATTTATCATTAACAAACTTAGATTCTATATTTGATGGAACACTTGAATATATGCAGGCTAATAATATAATTCCAATGGCCTATAGCCCTCTCGGACAATATTATAAAACTGATAACCCCAGACTTAAGGAAGTTGTCGACTTATTTTCAAAAAAATACAATTGCAGTGATGATCAACTACTTATTAGCTGGCTTATTAAGCTTCCATCTGGAGTATATCCTGTAATAGGCACAACAAGAGTTGAAAGAATAAATAAATCATTAGGATCTCTTAAAATTGATATTGAGACAAGTGATTGGTTTGAAATTTTAGAAGCGAGTGTAGGGAAAAGAGTGCCTTAAAAATTATTAATTTGACCATCCATCCAGTTTAATCTTAGATTAATCCAATCCTTTAAGAAGTTAATCTCAGATTCATGAGTAGCACCAACAAAATAATTAGGCCATACATACTGACCTAAAATGGACCACCTGTAGAAGTTTTGATTTATTACTTTGTTTTCATTTAAATATTCTAGATAGGAGTCTATTCTAATTGTAATAGATGAATCACTTAGAATGCTTGATCTTAATACTAGCCACCTTTCTTTTAACTTCTCTCTAAAGCTATCACTCTCCATTAATCTTCCCCACCAAAATGGAACTTGCCATATGTCTGAGGGACATATTGTGTTAAAATTATATATCCAACCTTCAGGGTTCATTCCATCACAATAATCAACATTTCCAAAGGCTAAATTGAAATCCCATATTGGACCCATCTTTAATTTACCACCTGTGTCTTTATTCATATATGTACTTAGTCTAAAACCATCTGGATTTTTTGCTATCTCATTCATTATGAAAAAATCAATAAAAGTATCGACATCTATTACTTTATCATATCCTTCAATTGGATCATCAAAATTATCTGAAGTCAGAATTGTCTCAAATTCATTTATTGTAGAGTAAATAAATTGCTTCTGATCATCTGTTATATTGTCAGGCTTAGGGTAATCATAAATAAAATAAATTTCAGAATCATTAGATTGATTTCCATTGGTGTCATAGCTAGATCTGAACGAAAAAGAATTTTCATAACAGGTATTACAACCACCCACTTCACTTGTAGGTTTATCTATTTTAATAATATAACCTGCATCAACAGATTCAGAATTGTTTTTAGATATATCAACACGATTAGAATCACGTTTAATTTTTTCCATTAAAATATACAAGCCCTTGCTGTCTCCATTTATAAACAAATTATAAAATTTGGTATTACTAGCTTTAAAACCAATTGCATTTGATAAATCAAAAGTTAATTTATTTCTAATTAGCGATTTATCTGAATAAGGTCCATATAGAATCCAATCTTCCTCCTCCGGAAATCCACCTAAATTAACATCTAAATCATCAGAAAAATCTGAAGTTTTTGTTTCAAATCCATATGATTTTTTTGGAAACATCTGGGATGAACTTCCACGTATTTCAATACCAATATTATAATTAGTTTCAATTTTATCTTCAATAACTACTAACCCAGCATTGACCTTTGGATCATCAACTATTTCTTGACCATTGGTGTTAATATTAATCGAAGGGAAGTTGATTTCATCAACAGGATTGTCATAAAAGGTTATGACTTCATTCTCAATGTTTGTCAAGTCAAGTTTTTCAGGACCATGACATGATACAGTTATGAAAAAGATAGTTGAGAATAAAAATCTATTATACGTTTTAGATGAATAGCTCATTGAATGTTTCATGAATAAATTTAGCAAGCTGAATATCTAGTTTTGATAAACCTCCAATGTCATGTGTAACTAATTGAAAATCAATATTATTATAATCAATTATTATTTTTGGGTGATGTTTAATTTGTTCTGACTTGTCTGCAACTAAATTGGCAAAACTCATTACCTCCATAAATGAGTTTAATTTATACGAATTATATAATTCACCATTATTTACTGACCAACCATCTAAAGTCAATAAACTTGTTTCTATTTCACTAATTGTTAGTTTTTCCAATTTATCTTGAGTTTATATATTTCCAAATATAGTATATGGGAATCAAAATAACTGCAAATATTATAGCATAGAAAAGAAAATAAGCAATTATTATAAGTAAAAAACAGATAAAAATAACCCTTACTATGATTGATATCAATGGATTAGACATTAAATTGTAATAAATATTCAAAAGCATATTTCTAATCTTTCCCATACTCTAAATTAATATATTATGAATAATAATATTTTTCTTCGATTGATTTCCATAAAAGAAGGGATGCGACACTTTTATAAGGAGACCACAACATAATGAGAGAATCAACAGCATCTTTATCCTTAATATTGATATTGTAGTTAACCTTTAAACTATTCATTAAAGCTAAGTCACCTAAAGAAAAAATATCTATTCTCATTAAAATAAACATTAAGAACATTTCAGCAGACCAAAGTCCAATGCCTTTTATCTTTACTAGCTCACTAATAACATCTTTATTCGAGGCAGATATAAAATCATAGGTTGAGTCCTGAAAGTATTTGTAGACATTTTGAATATAATTTGCTTTTCTTACTGAAATGCCTATTGACTGAAGATCATTTATTTCTAAATCTAGAATTTCAAAATCTGAAAGGTTGTTTACCTTTTCTATAAAACGTTTTTTAATAGTAATTGCTGCTTTAAAACTTACTTGTTGTTCAATTATTAAGAAAGATAAAGCTTTTGCATAATTCTCATTATACCTTTCTGAAATATCAATGTCATGAGAAAATCTTTTAATTAGAAATTTTAAACATGGATCTTTAGAAAGATAATTATAAGCTTTTTTTAACGTTTCTTGATTAAGTTCCATTTATAAAAAAAAACGATATTTGCAGTATGAAAAAAATAATTTTATCATTATCTCTACTTTTACTCTCTTGTAACCAAGATACAAAAGAAAAACTTGTTGTATATCAATCTCCTACTTGTGGATGTTGTTCAGGCTGGGTAGCTAACATGGAACAAAATGGTTTAAATGTTGAAGCTATCAAGACTAATGACATGTATTCTACTAAAGTCAAAGCAGGAATAGATGTAACACTTCAATCATGTCATACAGGCTTTATTGAAGGATACTTTGTTGAAGGACATGTACCTCATGATGCTATAACCAAATTATTAAGTGAAAGACCTGATATAAAGGGTATAACTGTTCCAGGAATGCCTTCAGGATCAAATGTCCCTGGTATGGAGACTATCAATGAAAAGGCAATATTTGATGTTCTTGCTGTTAATAATGATGGTTCTACTTTTGTTTGGAAGCATTACGAGTAGTAATGAAAGTTATCTACTTTTCTCTATTCTTTCTCCTAATCTGTTCTTGCGAAAAGGACAGATGCTACACTATAGAAGGTAAAGAAATAATTAATGGAGAATATTTTTTTTTAATAGATAATAATTCTACAGGAAACAGAAATAATTATTCAAGTAATAATGATAATTTGTACACTGGTGTCCCTGACCCATATGGAACCGGGAAGGTAGATAAAGAAACTTATGAATCTACTGGTATTGGAGAGAAATATTGCCAATAAAAAACCTGCCTAAAAACCAAAAAAGGCAGGTCTTTCAAATCAGATGCCTCTAATAAAAGAAGCGAACATAAACTTGATTAATTTAATTTGTTTAAATTCTAGTATAAAATTAATTTACGTGTAATCTTGGTTTAAGTTCTTTAGTTTTTTTTTCTAAGTTTTGCATAATCAAAAAAAAATATTGAGATTTATTATGAATTTTATATTTAAGATTGAAAAAATTATGAATATCAAAACAAGTAATCTTTCTAAGGTTAAGGTTTATATGTTAATTTTACTTCTAATCTACTCATGTAACTCAGAAGTGAATATTAATAGCGTAAATAAAAACCAACTTAATAAAGAGACCAGTCTTTATTTAAAACAACATTCCGAGAATCCAATTAATTGGCAAAGATGGTCTAATTCAATTTTTGATGTTTCACAGGAATTAGACAAATTACTTGTTATTAGTATTGGATATTCTAGTTGTCATTGGTGTCATGTTATGGAAGAAGAAACTTTCACAAATGACTCAATAGCAAAAGTAATGAATGATAATTTCATAAATATTAAAGTAGATAGAGAGGAAAATCCAGATGTAGACCAAGCCTATATGACAGCATCTCAGTTAATGACTGGCATGGGTGGTTGGCCATTAAATGTTATAACATTGCCCGATGGAAGTCCGATTTATGCTGGTACGTATCACACAACTTCACAATGGAACGATATTCTAAAGAGAATAGTGAGACTTAAAGAAGATAATTATGATGGTCTAAAAGAAATTGCTGCAAACGTTAAAAATGGAGTTAAGGATGTCAATACTATTCAGAAGCAAGAGGAAATAAGTGATTTTAACTCTGAATTTCTAAACAGTAATATTGAAGATTGGATGGAAAAGTGGGATTTAGAATTTGGTGGTGATTTAGCTCAACAAAAATTTGTTTCTCCATCTAAATACCTCTTTCTCTTAAACTATGGAAGAATATATAATGATGAAAAGGTTTTAAGTCATGTTAAGAATACATTAGATATAATTGGATCTAGTGGTTTGAATGACTTTATTGAAGGAGGTTTTTATAGATATACTGTTGACAACGAATGGAAAATTCCTCACTTTGAAAAAATGCTGTATGATCAAGCTCAAATGATCAGTTTATTCTCAATGGCATATAAAGTGTTTGGAGAAGAATCTTACAAAGATATAGTAAGTAACACCATAACATTCCTGGGTAATAAAATGTCATCCTCTGATGGATTATATTATGCTGCTATGGATGCAGATACAGATGGTGAAGAAGGAAAGTATTATTCTTATGAAATGGATGAGTTAAAAATGATTTCAGAAAACACTGACTTTGATCTTTTTCTTAGCTATTATAATATAGATGTTGAAAATTCATGGGAAAAAAATAGGTTTTTACTCTTACCTAATAAATTTAATTTCGAAAAACAATGGATGGATTCCAATAATATTTCAAAAAAAGAAATAAGTAATTTAATAACCATCTGGGAAGAGAACATTATTAAAATAAAAGAAGACAGAACAAAACCAAGAATTGATGATAAGATAATTATTTCATGGAATGCCTTAGCTATAATAGGACTAATCGATGCTTATGATGCATTTAAAAAAGAGGATTATTTAAGTTTAGCTAAGTCTATGTTTAAGGAGTTAAAAGACAACTCTTTTAGGAAAGGCAAACTTATCCATACTTATAAAGAAGATCAATTTCAAGAAGGTGTTCTGGAAGATTATGCATACCTATCTAAAGCTTCAATGAGACTTTTTCAAGCAACTGGAAACATATCTTATTTTGATTTTTCAAAAAAAGTAATTGACAATGCTTTAGAATTATTTAATGATGAGCAATCCGATCTTTTAAAATATAGCAATAATGAAGAACTATTCACTAAAGTAATTTCAATAGATGATGGAGTTACCCCATCCCCTAACTCTATAATAGCAGAACAACTATTTAATATTGGACATGTAATATTTGATGATGAATATCTTAATTTATCAGATAAAATGGTTTCTTCAGTTCAAAAAATTATAGATGGAAACATAAACTCTTATTCAGTTTGGGCAAATAATATATTAAATAGGGTTGAATCATTTTATGAGATTGCAGTTATAGGACCTAATGCAAAGTTAATTACAGATGAAATAACTAGAAACTTTACGCCTAATACAATTGTTGTTCAATCTAATATTGAAAGTGAAATACCTCTTTTTATTGATAGATTTTTCGAAGATGAAACCTATATATATGTTTGTCAAAACAAAACATGTCAAAGACCAGAAACAAATATTAATTTAGCCCTTGAACAAGTACCATATATAAACTGATTATGAAAAATTCTTTCTTTAGCTCAATATTAATTATTGTTATTTCAATTATAGCAACAGGCTGTTCAAGTAGCAATGAATCAGGAGAATGCTCAAGCTTTCTAGAATGTCTTGATGGAACTTACTGGACACCAAACGATAATCAATCTATTTGGACATTTAATAATAATGAAAATGGTGCATATCTTGAAGTTTATATAGCAGGATACAATTGTTATACTTATGAAAATAATTTTATTGTAAATGCAGAGTTTAAATATCAAACTAAGCTTAATTTGTCAGAAGATTTTAATGGATCTAACTGGTTTTATAGTATAATAAACGATAGTGTTATTGAAAAATCTAAGTCTACTGGTGGAAGCACTAGTTACTTCTACAAAACTGACGAGTCATTTTTAGATGAATTACTAGAACTTGATGAATGTGATTAGAGTTTTATAAATATTTTCTTTTTATAAAGATAATATGCTGGTATATAAATAATAATTACATAAAGAATAGCATATAATAGTGATGCTAATTTTGGATAAATTCCAATATTAATCATACTCTCTACAAAAAATGTATTTAATTCCATCCCAAGGATAAAATCACTATAAAAAATTGAACTTAGAACACCAGCTAATACATATGTAAAGATTGAGTTAGTTCCAAAAACTTGTGACATTTTAAATTTCCTATATCCATTCACATCTATTAGATATGTAAATGCAGCCGTTAACATAAATGACATTCCTGCCATAAGAAATGTATAAGATGTACTCCAAAGGTTTTTATTTACTGGAAAAGACCAACTAAAAAAGTCTCCTACAAAAACAAGAATTAAACCGATATAGAACATGTTAAGAAGTTTATCCTTAATATTTTTATTGCTTACTAGAATTGAACCTGCTATCAAACCAAAAACTCCAGTAATGATTGAGGGTATTGTTGTAAGAATTCCTTCAGGATCCCATGTTACCTGCCACAAAACACCAGGTAAATATTTATTATCTATATAATGGGCTAAATTTAACTCTGGAACACCTAGGTCAGGATAACCAATACCTGGGATAGGAACATAAACCATAATAAACCAATATAAAATCAAAGTTATAAATGATATATACATAAAGAATTTCTTATTTATAAAAAGGTAGATTATTCCACAAGACAAGAAAACGAATGATATTCTCTGTAAGACACCAGTCCATCTTATATTATCTAAATCAAAAGAAGGGAAAACCCATAAGAATAAGCCAACTAAATAAATTTTAAAAGCTCTCCATATAATCTTTTTAAGAGCTTGAGTCTTGTCTACTTCATCTTTCCTATTACTCAAAGACAGAACAATTGAAACACCAACAATAAATAGAAAATTTGGAAAAATATAATCAGTTGGAGTTAAACCATTCCAGTCTGCATGAAGCAAGGGAGCGTATACATTTTCCCATGACCCTGGTTGATTAACAATAATCATAAAAATTAATGTCATCCCTCTTAAAACATCTATTGATAAAAGTCGATCTCTCATATTATTTAGAAGTTAAAAAAAATAATTAATGAAGTAGGAATTACTTATCAACCATAATCACATTACCTCCCCTATTATTATTATCAAATAATCTTAAATGAACTATATCTTCTTTATTTAGCTTAAATGGAGAAACATAATTAGTACTATCTGAATTAGGAACAGTTCCATCTAATGTGTACTTAATATGTAATCCTGGAAAAGCAGAATTAGCAAATAAAGAATCATTTAATATAATTCCACCAGGCTTTGGAAGGTCATATGATAAACCACCAAAAACATTATCAACCATTGGTAAAACTCTTTGACCAATATTATTTCTAAACTTATTCCATTCGTTATTAAGAGTTGTCTTTCTAAGTTCTTTATCTGGAATTTTTGTCCAACTTGAATCATCTGACCATGCCTTTTGTGAAAAAACTAAAATGTTTGGCATAAACATATAATCAAGAATATCTTCACTTACAATAGTCTCACTCCATATTTGAGACTGAATACCAATAATATTATCTTCACTTTCTCGATTTAATTTTTCAGAAGAGTTAATGTATTCTTTTGAAATATTATTTTTTTCAACACCATATGAATCATTAAAAACATCTAATACATCAACTGTCCACATATCTTTATAATCAGCGTAACCACTCCATGAAAGTCCTACATTATCAAAATCTCTATCATCCACCATATCAAAATAAAATGCACTAGAATTACTCATAACAGTTTTGTATCCAAGGTTGGCAAACTTATAGATCATGTCTTGTCTTCCTTGACCCCAATCATTCTTCCATACATACAATAGTATGTCATCTCCCTTAAAAAAATCTTTAATTTCAGTCTCAGATTGATTCATCTCTGTAAGTTTTAGTAGAATATCATCCCAACCTGTCATTGTTATATCATATACAGATAGTTTATCATATACCCTTCCCTGCATCATTTCATATAAAGAATTATAGTCTCCAGTTATTGATTTATCATCCATAAACTGATCACATATTGGAGATTTTTGCCAAGCACCAAAAGGAAGTTCATCTGCGCCAACTCCAAACTTTTTTAATTTAACCCCTGCGTTCTCATACATTAAATAAACCTCATCAATAACTTTTTCATAGAATGTAAATGTACTTTCTCTGCATATACAAGCAATATTATCATCAAACCCCTGAGCTGAATAATATTCACTTTGATCATCAGGGTCAACTAGTAAGTATTTTTCTGCCTCTACCTTATCGTCCAACTCCATATATTTTTGATATCTAACATTCATTGAAATAATGGCAGATCTCATGTGAGAAGGGAAACTAATCTGAGGAATTATTGTGATATTTCTATCATCTGCATACTTTAGTAGATCTATAAATTCAGGTCTAGATATAAAACCCGATCCTGAAGAATTTGTATTAGGACCTGAACCATACATTGGAATTAAATTTTCAAATTCATCTTTAGTGTAAGCTCTTTTCGATCCAACTTGAGTTAACTCCTCTAAACCTGGAATTTCAAGCCTCCAGCCCTCATCATCAGTTATTCTAAAGTCTAAATGATTTATTTTGAAAAAAGATAAATAATCTAGTATTTGCTTAATTTTATTAGGACCATAAAAGTTTCTTGATATATCTAAAAGCATTCCTCGATATGAAAATCTTGGTGAATCATTAACTAAAAGATTCATTAAAGGTCTTTTTTCCAATTTAGAAGCTATTAGGAGTTGTTTTAATGACTGAATACCATAAAGTGCGCCTGATCTATCTGAAGCGTTAATAATAACTTTATCTTGATTTATATTTAATCTGTATGATTCGCTATTTAAATCCTCTGAAAGTTTGACTAAGATAGTAGGATCAGAACTTTCATTAAAATCTAAATTAATAATTCCATCTAGTAAAGATTTTACAAATTCATTTTCTAGATCTAAAGATTTATCAATTAAAATATCATATTGTGTGGATGATAAATTTGCTGGACTTATAGATGATTCTCCTTCTAATAATATAACTTCATTAGGAGTTGGAAGTATTAAGTCCAGTTCTGATTTATCAATTAAGCTACTTGGTTGATAAAAATTATATCGATCTGAAGCTTTAGGTAAATTAAGTTTTTCAATTCCATTAGCTTCTTTCCATAAGCTAATAAATTTTACATCTATAGTTTCATTATTTAAAACGATAAAACCTCCAACTGGTAAATCAGATTTTCTGCTAACCACCCCCGATTGCTTCAAATCAATTGAGATGGATTGATTACTATCTAAAGTGAAATCTTTACCAAAAGATAATACGTTGTATGATTGGCCTCCAACATAATCATATTTAAGATTATTAGGAACAGACTCCTCATCTATTATAGCACTCTGCTGATTCCAATGAAGTGACCAGATAGAATTAAAATTGATTTTTGTTGAATTTTTAATTGTGAAAGTTACATCCAAACCTGAGTCTTTCATCTCATTAATCTCATATATAACCTCAATTACCTCGGGTTTTGAATCACATGAGAGAATAAAAAAGGAAAGTAAAAATAATATGTAATTATAAATTCTCAAATTACTTTATTTTAGTAAATTCAATTAAATCATCATTCTTTGCAGAGATAATATAGTCATTTTTATTCATGTTTATAAATTCCATATCCTTTACATCACCATTTATAAATAGACCGCTAATTTGAGTTGGAATAGCATCAAAACCTTTTTCAGGATTGTATCTTAGAAAAACACCTACGCTCCCATCATTTCTTGGAGTTTCAACTTCAGAGTTATACATATTTCCAGATATAATAATATCCATATATCCATCTTTATCAATATCTCTTTTAAGAATTTTATTTGTAGATGATAATTGAGTTAGAATAGGCAACTTACTCATTATGAATGAACTACCTGTGTTTTCTAAATATACTGATGAAAATGTTTTAGCGAAATAATGAAGTGAATTATCTAAAGCAGAATCAGTGTAGACATCTTCGAGAGTAGCTATAGAAAATGCATCATAATCTTGAAATTTCATTTTTATTGCAGGAATTTGATCTGAAGAACATTGTCTTCCTCTAAGTGGGTATTGTTCTCCATCACTGTAATAACTTAGCACTATATCACCCGTATTGTTTTTGTCAAAATCATTATAAAAGATATCAAATGTTTCTTCTCCAGAGGTTTGATATTTATAGTTATTTCCTAAATTTCCAATAACCAAATCAATATCTCCATCTTGATCAAAATCTTCTGAAACTATATCATACCACCATCCTCTAGTTGAATCTGAATCAATCATTGAAGTATCTTCAGAAAATTTACCATCTATATTCTTGAAAAATCTTATTGGTGTCCACTCACCCACAACTATCAAGTCTATCCAATCATCATTATTATAATCTGCCCAAACTGATGAGGTTACTAAACCTATATCTCTAAATGGAAAGTTTGATTTGTCTGTATTAATAAATTTAATTCCATCAGTTGTAGAAATATTTTCAAGTAAAAAACTATCAGCTGGAAGTGGATAACTACCAGGAACTAACCTTCCACCAACAAATAGATCTAAATCTCCATCTTTATCGAAATCTGCATGTGAAAGTCTCATTCCACTTGAGTAATTGTTAGGAATTGAAATTTCACTGTATGTTAGAGAACCCTTACCATTATTAATGTATATTCTATCTTTTAGAATAGGTGTATTTGGTTCAAATTCATTACCTCCAGAGACAATATAAAGATCTAAATCTCCATCATTATCAAAATCTTGAAGTATCATATCCATATCTTCATATTTACTATGAGACTTAGAAAATGGAAAAGTCTTATTAGTAAATGATCCATCTGAGTTTTGAAAGTAAAAAGCTGTGGGTTGATCTTTTGCTCCACCAACAATAAAATCATCTAAATCATCACCATTAATGTCACCTGTAGCTATTCCTGGACCGAGCCTAGAGTTCTCATGGGGAAGAAGAACCTCTTTTGCATAATCATTATATTGATTTTCCTCATGCTTGTGCTTAACTACTTCAACATTTTCAAAATATAAATTAGATCCAGATGTTTCATCATTTGAGTAAATTGAATTTATAATATCAAATTCTATTGTTGAATTTTTTTCAATGTTATTTTTAGTTTCAGTATTACCATTTGGCCAAACTACCTTTACAGATAATATTTCATCCTCACCACCAATACCAAAATTTAAATAAGATGAAACTGAAGACTGAAAACCCCTAGTCATAGTAAGTTCCTGCATCTGAGATGAATCTTCTGTTTTAACATATACTCGACTATCAATTCCTAGTAGATTCCCTTGACCTCCTTTAAGTTTGACCTTTATAAAGTTGTTTTTTGAATTATTTCTATAAATCTGCGCCTCTTGATCAACATTGTTTACTATTATTTCAAGGTCACCATCATTATCTAAATCAGCATAAGTAGCTCCATTTGAAAAATTCTTATCATCAAGACCCCAATCTTTAGATACATCAGAGAATGTTAAATCTTTATTATTTTTAAATGTGAAGTTTGAAATAGCTTCAGAAGGTATTTGATTTGTGTAATACAAAAGACTATCATTAGACATGGGCCTCAATTTTATATCATTGAAATAATCTTTATTATTAATTTCTCTTCTTATTCCATTCGAAATAAATAAATCTTTCCAGCCATCATTATCAAAATCTGCAAGAAGAGGACCCCAACTCCAATCTGTAGATGAGATTCCAGATAATCGTGAAATATTACTAAAAAAAGGCTTATCCCCCTCTACTCTTCTGTTTAACTGAAGTGTGTTATGCATATATTGATAGTGAAAACCATAATTTACAGTACTCCAGAATAAGTCTGGATTCATGCTAGCCATATTAGCTTTTGATCTTCTATTATCTTTTGCATCCATATCAACCTGAATATAATCTAGATACTGATCATTATTAAAATCTGCAATGTCTACTCCCATTCCATAGAAAGAAGTTTGATTGGTTGATTCTTTTACAATGTCAGTGAAAGTTCCATCACCATTGTTCATATACATAAAGTCAGGAGAACTAAAATCATTTGATATATATATATCTGGATATGAATCATTATTTAAATCACCTACTGTAGCACTCAAACTAAGGCCATATGTTCTTAAGCCAGCCTCTTCAGTGACTCTCGTAAAAGATAAACCATCATTTCTGTATAGATTATCAGTTTCATTATCACCAGTATTCTGCATTTTATAAGAATAGTAGCTTCTTGGTGCATCAAAAGGGGTCATTGGATAATTAGCTACATATAGATCTAAATCTCCATCTTTATCATAATCGAAGAATGTAGCCTGTACTCCGTTACCAATATCATCAATTCCATATTCATCAGCCATCTCAGTAAATGTATTATCTCCATTATTTACATATAATTCATTGTTTTTATTTCCATTTAAACCAGCTACTGATACATATATGTCTAAAAAACCATCATTATTTATATCTACCATAGTTGAGCCAGTATACCATTTTCCATCACCTCCAATTCCTGAATAGGAAGTAATATCATCAAATTCAAGATTATCTTTATTAAGGTATAATCTGTTTTCAGTCATGTTTCCAGTAAAGAAAATATCATCTAAGTCATCATTATTTATATCACCCACAGAAACACCACCCCCCATGTATATATAGGGATATGTAAAATAATTAATTGTGTCATTCTCCTTTAATTGATTAATAAAATCAACTCCAGTAGATGAGCTAGATAGAAGAGTAAATTGTTTATTTTCAGAAGAATTATTGCAAGAAACAAACACAATAAATAAACTGAAGATTAATAAAAGTAGGTTTAATTTTTTCATAATATAAATTTAAAAAAAAACAGGATGAAAATTAATTCATCCTGCTTTTAATTTAGCTAGATAATAATTTGATTAGTGACCCGGATTCTGAGTAAGAGCTCCTTGAGACGAATCAATAGCATTTAATGGAATTGGAAGTGCATTATGCTTACCTGAAACAGAGTTAGCTTTTGCTGCAAAATTAGCAATAGTTCTTCCTTCGTTAGCAATGTAAGTATTTAATACGTCGACCATAACATTCCATCTTCTTAAATCAAAAAGACGGTGACCTTCCATAGATAATTCAAGTCTTCTTTCGTGTCTAACTGCAGTTCTAGCAGCAGCTTGATCAGTCCATGTTGAATTGTATGTATCTATGACATAATTAGGAGAAGCATCAGCACGAGGGCCGTTTTTAGCTCTTGATCTAATTTGATTAACATAATTTCTACCAGTCTCAAGTGCACCTGTTTCAACAGCAGCCTCAGCGGCCATAAGTAAAACATCAGCGTACCTTAAGATATGATAGTTAATTCCAGTTAATTGTTCTCCCCAACCACCTGTACCTCTGTTGGTGTCATCACCAGCAGTATAAAGGTTTTTCTTATTCACAAAAGGACCAGAGATATCAGTAAATGATGCTCTAATGTTGTCCTTTCCTGTCATTGGACCAAAACCGTTTAAATCAATACCACGTCTTCCGATAGTGAAATCAATTCTTGGGTCTAATGAACCAGTATGAGGAGTATGTGCTTCAGTTTCATAAACACCATAGTCATTTGTGATGTCTGTAGTTGCCCAATTAGCTAATGGAAGACCATTAGAATCAGTTTGGAAAGAATTAGCCAGATTGATTGTTGGTTGGTAAAAACCACAACACATTCCACCTGTTGATCCACCAATAGGATGGTTTAATGTACCACCTTTGTTACCTTGAGGAGATTGACCTCCATCAGAAGCAAACTGAATAGCAAAAATTGCCTCAGAACCATTTTCACCAGCAGATCTAAAGTTTGCTGAATAATCAGCATTTAGTGCATAGTCACCAGAATTTATTACTGATTCAAGTGAAGATAAAGCATCAGACCATTTACCTTGGTAAAGTTGAGCTCTTCCTAAATATGCTTTAGCAGCAGATGCTAGTGGCCTACCTGGCTCACTGTATGATCCACCTCTAGATGTTGGTAGAGCCCCTGCAGCAGCAGAAAAATCTGCTTCAATCTGATTCCAAATTGGACCAGAATTAGGCTGATTAAATTCACTTGCAGCATAGTTTTCATCTGAAATGTAAGGAACATTCACCCACATTCTTTGAATTTCAAAGTTATAGTGTCCTCTTAAAAATGTCGCTTGTGCTTTTTCAACAGAATAATCACTTGGATTATCCGCTTTATTGATTAAATCAATAACTGCGTTCGCTCTGTTAACACCAGCAAATAATGCTTGCCATCTTCCTTCAAAATATGGGTTTGTAGTATCCCATGTAAAAAGTTCAATAGCCAGTAAGTCAGCTTGGTCACCATCAGTTGATCCTTTATGGGCATCATCTGAGATTGCATCAAGCCACCAGTTATCTCCACTTTTAGTCCAATCTGCACCAGGTCCACCATTTCTTATACCATCTAGTACAGAATATGCACCAGTTAATAATAGGTCAACACCAGTTGCGTTTTGTAGTGATGCATCACTAAGAGCTCCAACTGGATCAATATCAGTGAAGTCATCAGCACATGCTACTAAAAGTGAGGTTGCTAATATAATTGTTAGAATTTTTTTCATATTTTCTAATTATTTGGGTTAAAATTTAATATTTATTCCTAAAGATGAAACACTATTCGTAGGATATTGTGCATTATATACACCAATATCTAGAGCACCGCTTCTTGGCACTTCAGGGTCCAGACCTGTAAAGTCAGTAAAAGTAAGTAAGTTAGTACCGTTATAGTACACTCTTGCGCTACTAGCACCTAATTTTGATGCAATAGTATCAGGTAATGTATACCCTATTTGAAGAGTTCTAAGTCTTAAATATGAACCATCTCTAACAAAGAATGAGTTAGCTGATGTAAATTCATTATTTAAAATAGTTTCACTTAATGCAGGCAATGCTGCACCAGTATTAGTTGGAGACCATGAGTCAAGAACTGCAGTACTTCTACCACCGTTAAAGAAATAAGGAGTCTCGTAGTATAATGCTGTATAGTCAAAGATATCGTTACCTAAAGAACCATTCAAGAACATACTCATATCCCAAGCTTTATATGCTAAGTTTAAATTAACACCAAAGATTAAATCTGGATGAGGATCACCGATTTTAGTTCTATCGTTATCATCAATTTTACCATCATTATTAACATCTTCGTATTTGAATCTACCAACACCGTCTGCTCCAGTAAAACCTTGATCAGCATGACCTGCAACTTCAGCAGCAGTTTGGAAAATTCCTAATACGTTTCTTCCATAGAAATAAGAAATTGGCTCACCAACAGATGTTCTTGTCATAGATCCAATTCTTTGACTACTTCCAGAATATGAATCACTGATAAGTTCAGTTATTTCATTTTTAGCTTTAGTAGCATTTGCGTTAATAGAGTAAGTAAGTCCAGATGAAGTTGTATCAGAAAAGTTAAGAGATAAATCAAAACCAGTAGATTTCATAGAACCTAGGTTTGTATATGGTGCAGCTGCATCAATTGCAGTTGTACTAATCTTCTGAGTATCCTGTGCAACAAGACCTGAAGTCTCGTTAGAGAATACATCAATTGTAGCAGTCAACTTATTATCTAAGAATCCCATATCAAAGGCAAAGTTTGTAGATGTCATAGTTTCCCATGTTAAAAGTGGGTTACCTTTAGATGCAATAACTGCACCAGCAGTAGCTCCTCCACTTCCAGAAAACGCATAGAATCCAGTACCTTCACTTAAACCAGAAATATTTACATCTAAGTTAGAACCTCCAATTTGTTGGTTACCTAACTCACCATAAGATGCTCTAATTTTAAGAGTATCAAACACTGAACTATCAAACCAATCCTCAGAACTTACTAACCAAGCTCCACTAACAGAAGGGAAGATAGCATCAGCTTCAGCTTGTGCGAATCTTGAAGTATCATCTTTTCTAACAGTTGCTGTAGCAAAGTACTTTCCACCGTATGACCAGTTTGCAGTTGCAAGTAACGAGAAAATTGAACTTGAAGAAGCTGATCCTCCTGAAATTACAGGAACACCAGAACCATTACTTAATAAGTAAAAGCTTGGATCTTCAAATAAATATCCAGTTCTTAATGCTCCAAAACCTTTAAAGTTAGATTTTGTTGCCTCAGTACCTACTAATACATCTAATGTATGATCACCAAATGAATTCTTATAGTTTAAGAAATTTGTTACAACCCACTCGTCTTGTCTGAAACTTTGTTCAGAAAGAGTGTTGTTTGAGATTGCTTCACCATGCTCTGGATTAAGAGCTGTAAAATATCTCCCATTTAAATCTCTCATGGTAATACCAGCAGAGGTCTTAAATAATAATTCAGGAGTAATTTGCCATTTGAATGAAACATCACCAATAACTCTTAAGTTTTTGTTGTAATCATTTTGACCTCTTGAAAGATCCGCAACAGGGTTGTTAGCAATACCAACTCTTGCTGCGTTTGAGTATGTACCAGCAAAATTTCCATTAGTATCTCTTACAGGAACAAGTGGAGATGAAAATGCAGCATTTTGCATTGGGTTTCCACTAGTAGTCCCTTCCTTATCATAAGCAATGTTTAAATTTTCAGAAATAGTAATCTTATCTCCTATTTTAAATTCAGAATTTAATCTAGTTGAAACTGATTCAAATCCAGTATGTATAATTACACCTTCCTGCTTTAAGTATCTAGCAGACATGTGATATTTACCTTGTTCAGATCCACCAGAAGCAGATACTGAAACTTCAGTTACATCAGCAGGATCAAATACTTCGTCGAACCATTTAGTTCCACCAGGTTGTACTTTTGCTCCAGCACCGGCATATTCAGGTCCACTAGGCATAGGTACATTTAAAAAGACTGGTACAGAAGGAGTTGGTCCATTTCCATATTGTGGGTGAGATGGTACATTTCCATCATTAAGAATACTCTGCCATGTCATATCAGCATGTTGCTGAACATTTAACATATCAGGGGATCTTGTAACCTCACTGATTCCGTAAGTAGCACTAACTTCAAAAGTGTTCTTCGAGTTGTATGAACCTTTTTTAGTGGTAACAACTATAACACCATTAGAAGCTCTTGCACCATAAATTGCTGCAGAACCATCTTTTAGTACACTTATATTTTCAATGTCTTTAGGGTTTATGTCTCTCATAACATTAGCATCGGTAGTTTGAATACCATCAATAACATATAAAGGACCGTTATCGTTAGTAGTAGAATAACCACGAATTCTAATTACGGGAGCTGCCCCAGGACCACCACCAGATACAACTGACACACCAGCCACTCTACCTTGTAGAGCTTCAGCAGCATTTGTTACCTGTGTCTTGAATGCCTCGTCTGTATCTACAGTTCCGATTGCACCAGATAGTGATCTTCTTTGTTGAGTTTGATATCCAGAGACAACAACCTCATCAAGAATGTCAACACTTGACATTAATGTAACGTTAATCTGATTTTGGTTCCCAACAGTAATCGTTTGAGATCCAAATCCCAAACTTGAGAAGGTCAACTGGTCACCAGCTGACGCATTTATTTGATAATTACCATCAAAGTCAGTTACAACACCTGTATTAGTTCCTTGTACTACAATTGTAGCTCCAGGAATAGGGTTGTTATCTGCATCAGAAACACTACCAGAGATAGAGTCCTGAGCAAAAATCAGACTAGACGATAACATCAATACAACTAAAAAAGCTTTTTTCATGTTAATTTATGTTTAGTTTATTAGTTGCAATTTAAGTTAATATATTGTTAAAAAGCAAGAAAAAGTTATTAAAACATATCAATTTGGAATAATTCTATTTAATATCCTACCGATATCACAATTCTAATATTAGTAGGTCGTTCCAATAATCTAGCAGTATTGAATGCATAGCAATCTTTCGTTATAAATGATTTACAAATTGTTAATTATTAATAAAATTAGATTACTCTTAACTTTTATTAACCACAGTTAGTTAATTTTGAAAAAAATTTGATAATGGAATGGTATGTAAAAAACAGAAAAGTAATCTTAATTATATTCGCCTGCTATTTTGCCTTTAGATTGTTAACTATGATTTTTTCTTAAATGCGTAAACTTATTTCCCTCCTGTTATTAAGCACAGTTGCCTACTCACAAATAAATCCAGAAAATATAGATATTGTTAGAGATGAATATGGAATTCCTCATATTTATGCTGAATCAGATGCAGAAGTTTCATATGGACTAGCATGGGTAAATGCTGAAGATGATTTCAAAACAATTCAAGAAGCTTACCTAGCAGGAAATGCTATGCTATCAGAATATATAGGTATAGAGGGTGCCCCTGCAGATTTCATATCACAGTTCATTGGATCAAAGGAGTTAATTGATTCTAAGATTAACGAAATAAGTGATGAGTATCTTAATATTGTTAAAGGATATGCAGAAGGCTTGAACAGTTATGCAAAAAATAACCCTGACAAGGTTCTTTACGATAAACTGTTTCCCATAACACCCAAGATGATGTTAATGTATAGTCAACTTCAACTTTTTATCTCGAGTGAAGGTGCTTATTGGGCTGGAAAAATTTTAAATAATGATACTCAACAAGATTATCTGGATCAAAATTTAACTGGATCTAATGTTTTTGCTATGAATAGTAGTAAAACTTCAACTGGAGAAACATTTTTAGCTATCAATACACACCAACCTCTTGAGGGCCCTACATCATGGTATGAGGTTCATCTTAATAGTAATGAAGGGACAAATATTATTGGAACTATGTATCCTGGAACTCCAAATATTTTAATCGGTGTAAATGAATTCCTAGCGTGGTCTCATACAGTAAATTATCCTGATAAGACTGATGTATTCAAGCTTAGAATGAAAAATAAGAATACTTATATTGTTGATAATGAAGAATATAAACTTGAAAAATTAAAAGCAAAAATTACTGTAAAAGTTCTAGGTATTCCAATTAAAATAAATCGTAAATATTTTAAAAGTATTTATGGTCCAACATTAAAGAATAAATCTGGTTATTATTCAATTAGGACTCCTTCTCTTTTTAATGTAAGAGCACTAGAGCAGTGGTGGAGAATGGGTAAGTCTAAAAACTTTACTGAATTTTATAGTTCACTGAAAATGAAATCTTTACCTGGATTTAACATTGGTTACGCAGATAAATATGATACTATTTTTTACATGTCAAATGGAATTATTCCTAAAAGAGCAGAGGGTTATAACTGGAAAGGAATTGTTCCCGGAGATACAAAAAAAACACTATGGAATGAAACTTATGACATAGAAGATCTTCCTCAAGTTCTTCAACCAAAATCAGGTTATGTATACAATACTAATCATTCCCCTTTCAAATCTACATCCAATGATGAGAATCCAAAAGAAGAAAGTTTCGATAAGAATATGGGATATGAAACATATGATAATAATAGATCAGTAAGATTAAAAGAACTGATAGAAAGTTATGATAAAGTCTCATTCGAAGATTTTAAAACAATAAAATACGATAATTCATTTCCTGAAAAATTCAGTTACAATTTCATGGACATTAATTTAATAAGTGAAATAGAACTTAATAAAGATCATGAACTATATGATATGTTAAGAGAAATTCAAAGCTGGAATCGAAAAACTGATATAGATTCTTTTGGAGCAGGTTTGTACGGAGTGTTTTATTATCAACTAATATATAACTATGCAGATGATATTAGAAAACTTTCAGCTAATGAACAACCAGTATCTGAAGAAATTATTTTATCTGCACTGTCTGATACAAAAGACTACTTAATTAAATATTTTGAAAAAACAAAAATAACTCTAGGAGAAGTTCAAAAACTAGTCAGAGGAGATAAAGAGATACCTATATGGGGTCTCCCTGATGTTATAACAGCCATGTCTTCAAAGCCTTATAAAAATGGAATGGTTAATGTTTTTGCAGGAGAATCATATATTGGACTTGTTAGATTTACAGATGATGGCCCAATAATGGAAAGCATAATTTCTTTTGGAAACTCTGATAACCCAGATTCAGAGCATTATACTGATCAAATGGAAAAATATTCTAAATTTCAAACAAAGAAAATGACTTTTGATAAGAATATAATATACAGTCAGGCAAAAAAAATATACAATCCAAACTAAGACATATTTAACGCCTCATCATATATTTTTTCATAAAGAGGAATCACTGTTTTAATATCATATTTTTTAGCATTTTCAAAAGCTTGATTTCTATATTTTTTCTCAAGTGAAGTATCTGATAAGATCTTTATTGCATTTTCAGCCATTGAGTCAATATCACCTATGTCACTAGTATATCCTGAGTTACCATTTATATTTAAATCTTTTAAGCCACCTGTATTTGTTGAAATAACTGGAACCCTAAGAGCCATTGCTTCAAGCGCAGCAAGGCCAAAACTCTCTTTTTCAGATGGGAGTAAAAATAGATCTGATGAACATAAAATCTCATCAACTTCATTGGTTTTACCAAGGAATATTACTTTATTTTTTAAATTATTTTTTCTTAAAAACTCTTTAGCTTTATTCTTATCAGGACCATCCCCTACCATAATTAATTTTGAGTTAATTTTTTGATTAATTTTTTCAAATATCTTAAGAACATCAATAATTCTTTTTAATGGTCTAAAATTACTAACATGAACAATAATTTTTTCATCATCTTGAGCTAGCATATTTCCTTGACATAGATTGTGTTTCTTAGCATACTTATCTATATCTATAAAGTTAGGAATCACTTTAATCTCTCTTTTTATACCAAAAAATTCCCTTGTATCTTCCATTAAACTTTTTGAAACACATGTTACTATATCTGATTTATTTATACTAAAGGTTACTGCGGGTTTATAAAAGGGGTTATTACCGACTAATGTTATGTCTGTTCCATGAAGAGTAGTAATAATTGGAATATTATACCCATTTTCTTTTAAAATTTTCTTAGCCATATATGCTGCATAAGCATGAGGAATTGCATAATGAACATGTAAAACATCTATTTTATGTTTCGAAATAACATCAAATAATTTACTAGATAAAGCTAGCTCGTAAGGTTCATATTTAAAAAGAGGATAGTCAGGCACATTCACCTCATGATAATGAAGATTAGATGATAATGCATCTAGCCTTACAGGCTGGCTATAGGTAATAAAGTGAACTTCATGACCTTTTTTAGATAGCTCAATGCCTAGCTCAGTTGCTACTACTCCAGATCCTCCAAAAGTTGGATAACAGACTACTCCTATTTTCATTTAGAATCTATTAATGATTTATAAACTATTTCTTGTGATCGGGTTCTTATATTACTAGTTTGTAATAATGTATTTTCTCTTGTTGGATAAGTTCTATTTGAAAGAAATACAAATATTATTTCTTCATCTGGATCAGCCCATGCCATTGAACCTGTATAACCAAAATGACCAAAACTATTTCTTGAAACACCACCAAAAGTAGAACCATGTTTACCTTCAATTTGAGGTTTATCAAAGCCTACCCCACTTCTGTTATCTTTATCACAGTAATAACAATAATTAAAAGTATCGAATGAATCTGAAGAAAATAGTCTTTTATTATTATAAGCTCCTTTTTGAATCATAGCTTGAAGAACTATAGCAACCTCATATGAGTTAGAGAATAATCCTGCATGACCTGATATCCCACCTAACATAGCCGCACCCTCATCATGAACATATCCATGTAGTTTTGAATATCTAAAAAAATCATCTCTCTCACTAGGAACAATTTCATCTAAATTAATTTTCTTATAGGGATTGAACATTGTTCTTTTTAATCCAAGTGTTTTAAAAACTCTTTCGGAGGCTAAAACATCCAAAGGTTTATCATAAATATCTTCAAACCAAAATTTTAAAAAATAAAATGGTAAATCAGAATATTTATATTCTAGATCATCTCTTAATTCACTATCTAAAATGGATTTAAATATCTTTTCTCTGTAATTTGTTTTAAGGAACATATTATCTGTCACACGAGTTGAAAAAGAAGACCTTGAATTTGATTTATAAAATCTTGATCTAGGTTTATCTTTTTTGTTTAATGTTTCTTCGTAAAAAGGGATCCATGGTCTCAATCTAGCATAGTGAGATAACATTTCTTTTAAAGAAATATCACCTTTATCATTAAGCTTTTTTTTTGGAAAAAGCTCAGAAAGCTTAGTTTCTAGTGATAATTTGCCTTTCTCATGTTCTTGTAATACAAGTGGCATTGTAGCTAATATTTTGGTGATTGAGGAAAGATCAAAAATATGATTATTCTCTAGCTTGGTTATATTTTCATAGGTGTGATAACCAAAGCTTTTACTGTATACAATTTTACCTTTTCTCGAGACTAACATTTGAATTCCAGGGGTCATCATAGAATCAATTGCATTTTTTGCAATAGAATCTAAATAGCCTAAAATATTTGAGTCAAAACCCTCATAGGATGGACGTGAATAACCTATTATATTTTTTCTTAATAATGATAGTCCATGGTTAACACTAAAAAAATTATTTGAAACTGGAATCTTTCCTTTAAAAGATCTAATACCAAATAATAAGTCAGCTGTAATTTCTTGTGAGATTATATTATTTTGATAACCAATGACTATTGATTCAAAATCATCAATAGAATTAAATGAATTAAGGCTATAAGGATTAAGGAATAAGTTTAATACAATATTATTATTCCTGCTAATTTTATTAATATCAGCAACTATCTCAGGAGGAATAATATTAGAGGCATATGGACTGGAACTTGAGCTATGATAAGATATAATTATCGCATCATAATCAGTCTTTGAATAAAGAGGTGTAAAATCTTGACTAGAATATGAGTCTAATTCTAAATACTTATTAATCTTGTTGAATAGGTAATCTCCATTATCATTTTTTCCAAATGCAACATGAAGGTATTTCTTATCATTAGACAAAGGGAGAATATTTTTATTATTCTTAATTAAAGTAATGGAAGATTCCATAGCCTTAGCATAAAGCAGAGTATCTTTGGAGGTGTTAACCTTAGCTAGAATATTATTTGATGAAATCTTTTGATAATTCTTAAGATTTGATTTAGATTTTAGAGATAAAATTTTCTTGACAGAGCTTGATAATCTAGATTCTGAAATTTTACCTTTTCTATAGGATTCTGAGATAAGCTTAACGCCCTTAGAAACATTTGTTGACATCAATATGATGTCATTACCAACTTCAAAAGCCTTAAGGTCAACATTTACATTAGGATCTTGAAGAACACCCTTCATATCAAGAGCATCTGTAATTGCTATACCATTAAATCCATATTTATCTCTAAGAAGATTATTAACTGTTTTATAAGATAAAGATGAAGGATACTTTTTATCTAATGCGGGAACACTTAAATGAGCTAACATTACAGATTCAGCTAGTCCGTCTTCAATAAGTCTTTTGAATGGATATAATTCAACACTATTTAACCTATTTATATCACCTTTTATAACAGGTAATGTCTTGTGAGAATCTTTATCTGTATCTCCATGACCTGGAAAATGTTTAATTGACGTGAATATTCCAGCATCTTTATGACCTTGGATATAAGCTTTAGCTTTTTCGTAAACATTAACAGGATCTTCTCCAAAAGATCTATTTCCTATAATCGGGTTTTTAGAATTGTTGTTAACATCTACAGATGGAGAAAAATTATAATGAATACCAAGAGCTCTGTTTTGTTCAGCCATCCTCTTTGAAATTTCTCTAACAAGCGAATTATCTTGAATAGCCCCAAGTGTCATATTCCATGGATGGGCAAAAACATCAGAAAGTCTTTGAGATGGACCCCACTCTGCATCCATTGAAACCAATAAAGGAGTTTTGGATAAAGATTGAAATTTATTTAACCAATCAATATGAGATTTAGTCGTTCCAATAGAAAATATTAACCCTCCAATTTTATCTTCCACTACTAGCTTTCTAATCTCCTCAAAATCAGACTGTTCAGGTGAAACCCAATTAATAAATAACTGAGCTACCTTTTCCTCAAGAGAAAGAGAGGAATAAATACTATCTACCCATTTTTTTTCTGTTTCTTTTAAATCCGAATAAATATCCTGGGAAAAAACAAAAGAAATGTTCAATATTAAAATTAAAGCTATCCTTAACATATTAGATAAATTTTGAAAGCCAAGAAGAGGTTATTTTTATTTCAAAATCATTTGATAGTTCTTTTTTGGTCTTCACATTAGTATTGAAGATAAAGGTTTCAGGTGATATAGATCCATTTTTAATTTTATTTTTCAGTTCTGATAGATTAATGGATACGATTTGATTAGCTGATCTATAATTAACTGTTAATCTATCAAGGAGGTTAATATTTATAGTATTTGAAATATCCCTAACTAGTTGAAGTGAATAATCTATTGAACACCCTCCAATAGGGTTAAATTTTTCATTTACAGCTATAACTAAGAAACGTTTATCCTTTATCAAATATGATGCTTGTAAATCATTACCATGGGCTTTCCAATTATCTAAAAAAAGAGTTGTCTTCTCATCAATTATTTCGATATCAGAAATTGTAAAATCTTTATTAGACTGATATATCCACAACCTAGAATCCTCAGGTACTATTTTAAAATCTACAATCATAAGTCTTCAGCTTTTTCAATCATTTGTGCAATATCAACCACATCAATATCTTTTTGTTTTGAGGTCATTCCATCACTCATCATGGTATTACAAAAAGGGCAACTAACAGCTACTATTTCTGAGTCTGTTTTTATTGCTTCTTCAGATCTTTTAATATTAATTTCCTGATTACCTTTTTCGGGTTCTTTAAACATTTGAGCACCTCCAGCTCCACAGCATAAAGATTTTGATTTACAACTTTTCATTTCAACAAGTTCAGCATCAAGTTTTTCAATTACTTCTCTTGGAGCTTCGTATATACCATTAGCACGACCAAGGTAACATGGGTCATGATAAGTAATCTTTTTACCTTTGTAGTATCCACCAGATATACTTATTTTATTTTCCTTAATTAAATCATTTATGAAAGTAGTGTGATGTATAACTTTATAATTTCCTCCTAGTTCAGGGTATTCATTTTTGATAGTATTAAAACAATGAGGGCACGTGGTAATTATTTTCTTCACACCATAAGAATTTAAAACCTCAATGTTAGAAATAGCTTTCATCTGAAAGAGGAATTCATTACCAGATCTCTTAGCTGGATCTCCAGTACAAGATTCTTCCTTGCCTAAAATTGCATAAGAGATATTAGCTTTATTTAGAATCTTTACAAAAGCTCTTGTTACTTTTTTAGACCTATCATCAAAACTTCCAGCACAACCAATCCAGAAAAGATATTCCGGATTTTGCCCTTTTGATTTTAATTCTGATAAAATAGGTACTTCCATTTTAATTATTTATTAGACTCCTCATCATCAAAGACTTCTATAGTTACTTTCTTCTCAATAAGATCAGTGAATTTACCATTATATCTTGTCGCTTTTACAAGATGATTGTCAATCCAGTGATAATTACCACCTCTTGGTTTACCCATAAGTAAACTATGATACTTAAATCCATTATCTTTTAGCCATTTCTCAGTGACTTCTCTGTGAGCTTCAATTCTAGCTGTAAAGAAACATATAATATGACCTTTATCATACCAATTATTTATAGTCACAAGTGCATCAGGATATAACTTAGCAGTAGCCATTCTCTCTGGTTCTTCATTTGGCACATCATCACATATAGTTCCATCTATGTCTATTAAATAATTTTTAATCCCTTCAGGAAGAATTGGACTAACTGTCTCTCCTTTTTCAATTTTTTGATGTAAATAGTTTTCTACTTCCTCTTTTTTCATATTTTATGTTTCTTTTATCCATAACTCTCTATCCTGTTGATTGTAGGGCCATGGAGCACCGTTATTTTCAATATTATTCATCATATTATTTAAATCCGGATGAGCTGAGGATTCTTCCATTATTAAGTATTGTCTCATATCCATAATTATAGATAAGGGATCAATATTAATTGGACAAGCTTCAACGCATGCATTACAGGATGTACATGCCCAAAGTTCTTCTTTTGATATATAATTATCTAATAACCTATCACCATCATCTACAAAATTTCCATTGTTATTTGAAATATTTATTGAAACTTTCTCCAATCTATCCCTAGTATCCATCATGATTTTTCTTGGTGAAAGTTTTTTTCCAGTAAGATTAGCAGGACACTCACTAGTACATCTCCCACATTCTGTGCAAGAATAAGCATTCATTAATTGAACCCAGTTTAAATCTAATACATCAGAAGCTCCAAATTTATCAACACTCTGATTGTTTTGAGAAGCTTTTTCAGGATAAAACATAAGAAGTACTTCATTTTTAACTGATTCTAAAACATCAAACTTTCCTTTTTCTTCCAGGTTTGCATAGTATGTGTTTGGAAATGCAAGTAAAATATGAAGATGTTTTGAATAGTATAAGTAGTTAAGAAAAAAGAAAATTCCAATTATGTGTGACCACCAAAAAGCTCTTTCTAGTAAAAACACAGTTGATGTTGTGAATGAATCAAATATTGGAACCAAAAAAGATGAAACAGGGAAGGATCCTGCAGAATAGTAACCTTCAAAGTTTCTTTCTTGAAGGATTAGGTCTGTGGCATTCATTGATAGAAATAACATCATTAAAACAACTTCAAAGTAGAGTATATTATCTGCATCAAACTTAGGCCAACCTTTCATCTCACTACTTAAAAACCTTTTAATTTTAAGTAGATTTCTTCTAGTCCAAAAAATAAT
>Ga0209090_10000292_pt1 | contig 31195 bp, 46 predicted proteins | sample ArcticOcean_MG_C_9_FD_187432 | JGI IMG/M metagenome (GOLD analysis project Ga0209090, IMG submission 187432) | Marine microbial communities from western Arctic Ocean - ArcticOcean_MG_CB2_152 (SPAdes) (version 2) | ecosystem: Environmental > Aquatic > Marine > Oceanic | place: Arctic Ocean... | reverse complement strand
TGTTCATTGAATAGCATCAAATCACTAGAGAACAAAAAGTGAAAGTTTTTTTTATTTTTCTGATTGCAAATCATTTCAATTTTTCTATTTTTTACCATTAAAAAGTCGCTTGTGCTTCAATATTTTTGACCACTAATTGTGTCGAAGTCACGTCAGATTCTACAAGGAAAACTTTTTGATCAACACGTTCGTTCACTGCATTTGACATTGCAAGTGATTGTGTTTCCATCATATCAGTTGCCATCACCATCCCACCATCAGCGAATTTTCTTCCACCACCAGCGACATTCATTTGCGACAACATCGGCTTGAACATTGCAGTTGACTTTTTGTTGATCACCGCTTCACCACCTTCAAGTTCAACAACACGTCCACCCACTGCAAATTTTTCACCACCATTCGCATGTGATTTTCCATTGACCATTCCACCAGTTTGAAAAAATGAATCATCCATCACACCACCAAGTTCCGCAGTTGGCGGTGCTTGTGCGTTTATTGAAGCAACTTGAATTCCAGTCATTGCAACTTGTGCCGCAGTCAAAATTGATTTGATGATCGCATCAGCAAGTGGATTTCCAGTGATGTTTCCAGCCCAGATCGTCATGATTGCCATTGCACCAGACATGATCGCTTGTGCTTTCATCATTTTTTTGTCACGATCAAATTGTGCAACTTTCAATGCAAGAATTTTTGCATCATGTTTCTTTGTGATCTTTTCTTCCATCTTCGCTTGATCTTCAGAACTTGCGATTTTGTATTCTTGTGTTTCACGAATTGCTTTCAATTCAGTTTCCTTCGCACCTTCAATTCCTTGAATTTCAGTGTTCATTTGTTCATTCTGCAATTGTGTCACCGCAGACATGATTCCCATGACTTGACCGATCGTTGTTGAAATTGAATTGATCAAATCTTCACCAGTGAATCCTTCACCATCTTCAGATGATCCGAACAAAGTTTTTCGCATGAATCCTTCATTGCCAGTTTCAGCACCTAGATTCGAAAGATCTTTTTGATATCCAGTGATCGTTCTTTTCAAAGTGTTGATGTTGTCAACTTGTGCTTGTGTTGATGAATCAGAACTTTGAATTGTGATCAATGCAAGATCCAGTTGTGATTTTGCAATTTTCAGTGCTTGTGAAATTCGTTCTTTCGTTAATTTCGCACCAGCGTCTTCAAGTTTTTTCATTGAATCAAGTTGAAGTGTGTCCGCATCAATCACTTTGTTGATCTTTTCAATTTGATCAGCAAGTGCATCACTTGTCGGTTTCAAAGATTCTGCAATTTTTTTGTTTTGTTTGATCACCGCATCATCAACCACCATCAAATTCTTTTTTGCAGTTTTCAATTTTGCAACTTGTTTCACAATTTGTTCATCACTTGCTTTTCCAATTGCTTTCAATGCGATCAATGACTTCAATTGTTTTTCTTCAATTGACACCGCTTCACGTAGTTTTTCATATTGTGTCAACACTTTTCCTTTTGCTTTGTCTTCTTCAACCACCGCAGTCACAAGTCCATTCACAATTTCTTGTGCTTTTGACATTTTTCCATTTTGTTGTTCTTGAATTGCAACAATCTTTTTCTGTATTCCTTCACGTTTTGAAATTGCATCTTGATAGTCTTGTTCAAATTCAGTGTTTTGTTGTGTTCGAACACCATCACGTTTTTTGACATCAAGATTTGAAGCAATCGCATTTCCTTCTGAATCAAGCATCTGAATTGTGCTGTTTTTTTGAAGATTGTCATTTGCCGCAATTGCTTCATTTTCTTTCATCACCGAATTTCTGATGTTAAGTTGAAGATTTTCAGCGGCTTGTGCTTTTTCCAGATCTTTCATCAGTTCAACTTCTTCTGCAACCAGTCCAAGAACTTCACCTTTTGCAAGGTCAAGAATATATTTTGCCTTTATATTGTCAACCGCTGATTTGTATGCTGCGGCAAGTTCAGTTGTCAGTTTCTTTTCATTGTCAAGATTTGTGATGTTAGTTCCAGCAATTGCATTCAAGTTCTTCACCGCAGTCATTCGATCTTCACGTGACTTTGTTTCATCTTTTATTGAAGCGATCAATGATTTCACATTTGCAAGTTCATCAACTTGTGTCTTTTCAAGATTCTTTTGAAGTGTTGACATTCTTTCAGTTTCCTTGTTTATCTTTTCAAGTCCTTTTGCTGAATCTTCAGTTTCATCAGACATTGTTGAAAATAAAGCAACACCAGCCGCCAATGCACCGACAAGAAGTCCAACTGGATTCGCTTTGATTGCTATATTCAACAACTTCATTGCACGTGTTAAACCTTTGACACCGCCACTTGTAGCAACTGCGACAATTCGCATTGCAGTTGTTGCGATTGACCACAATCTTGTTGCAACACTTGCAGCGATCACGACAACTTTGTATGCTACGAATCCAGCGGTCAAAGAAACAATGACTGGTGAAACCGCTTTCAATACACCGAATAGTGACATCAAAACTTCCATAATTACAGACAAGACTGGTTGCAAATTGTCAGTCAATTCAAGTGCGAATCCTTCCGCTGAACTTTTCACTTCATCAATTTGTCCTTTCAATGAATCACGCATGACATCGGCAAATCTTTTCGTTGTGCCTTGTGCATTTTGAAGTTTTTCAGACATTTCAGTGATTGATTCTGATCCAGACAACATTGAAGCGAATGCAGTCACCGATCTTTTGTCAGTGATGTCAAGCATTCCAGCAACATCAATTCCACTTGCAACCAGTTCATTCATTGCTGGAACTAATTCATCAACCGAAGTGATGTTTCTTCCAAGTGATTTCGCAAGATCACCAGTCGGATCAGCAAGTTTCAAGAATATATTTTTCAAAGACGTTCCAGCGGTTGAAGCATCAAGACCAGCATTCGTCAAAGTTCCAAGAATTGCAGTTGTGTCTTCAAGTGTGAATCCGAGTGCTTGTGCAACTGGTGCTGACTTTGCCATTGCAGTTTCAAATTTCGCAAGATCAAGTGATGAATTTGCGAATGCAGTTGCCATCACATCAGTGACACGTGTTGCTTCACTAGAATCAAGATTGAATTGTCGAAGTGTTGAACCAACCGCAGTCGCAGTCGTTCCAAGATCATCACCGAATGCGAATGCAAGATCAAGAACTGAAGATGTCATGTTTTCAATTTCAGTTGGATCAAATCCAAGTTTTGCAAGTTCCTTTTGTAGTCCAGCAACTTCACCAGCGGTGAATGCAGTTGATGATCCAAGATCTTTCGCAGACTTTTCAAGCATTGCAAGTTCAGTTGCAGTCGCACCAGAAATCACACCGACTTGTTTGATCTGGAATTCAAAGTCAACAAAAGTTCCGATGACACGTTCCAACGTTTTGAATGCTAAAATTGCAGCACCTAATTGAACACCCATTCCTTTGATCGCACCACCATAGTTTCCGACATTCCTTTGTGATCGTCCCATTTTCGCATCCATCTTTGTCAATGCAGCGGTGTTTGTATTTATTTGACCAGATAGTTTCTGAAATGCTTTTGCATCTTTTCCAAGTGGATCAGCAAGTTTTTTCAATTGAACAACAAGTGAAGCGTTTTTCTTTGTCAAATCATTATAAGATTTTCCAGTGATTTTTGCGGCTTCAGAAACTTTGATCAAATCATTCTTTTGACCGACCAGTCCTTTTTTCAGTGCTTTCAATTTTGTTTCTTGTTCAACAATGTTCTTTGAAAATTTTGATCCTTCAGCACCAGCGGCTTTTTGTTCGGCTTTCAGATCCTTCAATTCCTTTTGTGTCTTGTCAATTTCATCTTTGAATTTGACCATGTCTGAAGTTCCTTCAACTTTTATCGAAAGTATTGTTTCTAAATTTGCCATTTTTATCTATTTTTTAAAATTTTTCGGTAGTTTTTATCCAGAAAACCGATTTCTGCATACACTTCAACATAGTTTCCACTTGCATCTTGTGCAACGATTGCACCACCACCACCTTCTTGAAACATTCCAGATCCATCAACAACGAATGCTGGATTTTTAGTGTTCGCACCTTGAACAATGATTTGTTCTGCATTGTTTCTGATTGAAGTTGTGTTGTTTCCGATTCGAATTCCAGAAGAAACTGAATTGACATTGTTGTTTCCAATGATAATTGATCCAGATCCTTTGATCGTTTCATTTTGTGATCCAATTGATATTGATGGAACTTGATTGTTCGTTTGAATGATCATCGCACCATCAGTCGGATTCATGATGTTTTCTGAATTTCTATTTTTTGGAACGATATTTGTTGCAGTTGGATTGTTGATCGGCATTTGATTTTTCAATGAAACACCAGAAATTCCAAGTGCATCAGAAAAATTTTCAAGTCTGATGTTTTGTGCGAAATTTCGACCAGTGACGTTGTCACGTGATTGTCCAAGATTTGAAATCTTTTTTGTTTGATATCTTTTTTCTGCAATCTTGTCAACGTTCCATTGATAAAGTTCAACTTTTGTCATTTCATTTCTTGTCGGCTTGTAGTCAACAATTTTGTTGACGATCCAATATGTTGAAGATTCACCAGTTGATGCGTCAAGATATACAAGTGTTCTGAAGTCAAAGTCGGTGATATCTTTTGCAGTCAACTTCATGAAAACACGTTTGATTCGTGGACGATCAAGAAGTCCATTGATGTTCTTTTCCCAGAAGACTTTGAACAATCCATCGCAAAATGGATATAGTGGCGGTGCTGCGGCTGGATTCTGATCGTTTGCTTCAGCATCTTGAAATGGAAGTGTCGGAAAATAATCAAAATTGCCGACTGAAAGTGATGGAAAAAACTGGTGATCTTGTGAATGAAAAGTTCCAGCGAATGGATATTCAGTCAATTGTTCTGGTGCGTCTGATGGATTTGTTTTTCCGAATCGCCACTTGTTTGCAGAAATTGCACCATCAGCAAGATTCAAAGGTGTCAGTCCACCCCACAACAAAATTCGTGGTGCAAATTCTTCAACCTTGTCTGGATATTGTGAATTCATTGTGTGTGTCCAGATAGGTGAAAATTCTGAATGGATCACTGGAATGAATGGTGCTTTGTCTGGATTTGTTGCAACAACTGGATCATTGAACATGTATGTCGGTGAATAGAATGTCGTTCCGATTTTTGTTTCTTTGTTTTTGTAAAGATTACCAAGATCCATCGCATAAGAATTCAAAGAACAAAGTTGACCGACACGTGCATTTCGTTCTTCAACAAACACATCAGATGTGTCATCTTCATAAGTGAAGCAAAGATCACGATTCAATGAATCATAGACAAATTCAGATTTTTGATTTTGTCCCATGTCTAATTTTTCAGACCAGTCAACCGCAAGATTTTGATCATTGAAAAAATTGTCACGTGGTTCGCAATAAACAATTTTTGCACCTTCGTCCGCATACCAATAAAGATTGAAAAGTCCAGTCAGTCCATTGATCCATTCAAGTTGTGTCACGTCACATGGTAACATTGAACCGATTGTGACTTGTGTTGATCCATTGATCACGTTTGTCAAACCACCCCATGTTTTTGCGTCAAGGATTCGATATTTGCATTGTGTAAAGGAAACAAATTTCGAACCACCATTCATGTTTTCTTGCCATTCATTGACCACCACTTCGAACACTTCAGTGTAAAAGTAATACTTATCACCAACATCAAGAATGTCAACAAGAACGTTTGTTGCTTCAACTTTGAACTGCATGTTTTGTGCTGGAAGTTGTCCATTCGAAGACCATCCAGCAAAATAGCCACCATAGATTCCAGTTTGTCCATAGTTTGCAGCGGTTTTGCAAGTTCTGTCAAGATGCGTCAAATAGTGATGTCCATTTCCAGCGTCAATCTTTACAAGCCAAAGATTGCAACAATACATCATTGCATATCGATCGAATTCATCATTTCCAGTCATCGGATCAACACCACCAGATGACAAGCCACTTGCGTTGTTAAACATGAAACCTTTGTTGTTGTAGTTTGGCTGAAGTGCTGCATTGTTGTAAGGATCAAATTCTTCTGGTTCATTGTTGATCACATAGTCATTGTCCATTTCGACAATTGCTTCAATGTTGAAACTATATTCACCAGCAACCGCAGTTTGAATGATTGAAACATTGTTGATCGGTTCTTCATGAAATGAAACTGGCGGTGTTGCATTTACAAGAACATCGACTGGATCAGTCCAGACACAATTCCATTCCATTCCCCAGATCCACATTCCAGAATTGCAATATGAAGTCGTCAATTCATTCAAGCATGGTGCAGTTGAATTTGTCGCTTGTGCAATTTCACCGAATTGTCCCCAATACCAACCGCAAATAGTTTGTTTCGGATCGTTTTCATCATTCCATCCAGCACCAATGATTTGAAATTGTGCGTCATTGATTGTGTTTCCAGCGGTCATCACACCATCTGGATCACAACCAGCACAAGAAGGATTCGGAAGAAAACCGATCGCACCATCAAAATTGTTTGCAACTTGTGCTGGATTTCTGTAATTCATAGGAATTTTCCATCCAGATTCATTGTCTGGATCGGTTGCATACTCCCATGAATTCGGTGTTGCCACTGATCCATCACCACCTTGTTCAAAGATTTGTCGTGGTGAAATTGTCACCAATTTTTTGAACCAGTCAGTTTCCATGAAATCAGAATTCAATTGATATCCAATTCCAGCAAATGAAGCGATGACAATATCACGAATGAAAACCGCTGGAAACAAATCATCCATGTGTGCAAAGTCACCATAGATCCATTTTCCAGTGTTCAAAAGTGGGTAAACAATATGCGATCCAACACCGCCAACGATATGACCAGAATAGTTGTGTTTCCAAGTGTCTTTGATTGCATCAACATCATATTCAACCGCTGATGGTGTGTCTGGAAACATTCCACCAGCATCAAAGTCAATGTCGCACAAGTTTATGTTTTCAAGTGCATTCACCCATTCATAGTTTTCACCGAACACGACACATTCATATTCAAGCGGTGTTTCATTTTGTGTTGTTGCTTTGATCTTGAATTTTCCTTGCATGATCAATGATCCATCAACAAAGATCATCGCTTGTTTGTCTTCAATATATTCGAACGCATTATAAAATGAATCAGAAAAAATTGATTTGAAAACTTCATTGTTGTTTCTTGTTGCTGGAATTTTAAACGTTTTCGAATATGATCCTTTCGATTTTGAAATATCTTGAATGTCTTTGATCGAATAAGTGATCGCAACTGGAAACGATGTCGGATTCGCAATGTCAAGAAGACCTTCAACATTTCTTGAAGTGTTGTCAATTATTTGAAATTTTATATTCGGAATTTGTGCCATTGTTTTTTTGTTTAATTACATTCTAGGAAAAATGTTGTTGTTTGCAAATTGATATTCAAATGAAACTTTTTGCAATCCTTTTGATGTGTTCATGACTTTGATTGATCCAGACAATATGATGATTGCAGTGTATTGATTGCAAAGTCCAGAATCACGCCAATTTTCATAGGAATTGAAATCACCGAATGATTGCGGATTGAATTCTGAATTCATGTCAATTCGCAAATACACAAGTGTCGATGCACCTATTTTTGAAAACCAGATTGCATCAGCATTCGTCATCGGATGTGATTCAATTTTCATGATTTCACTTTCAGTGTTCAACCAGTGATTTTGTCCATAGGAATCAATCGTTGCAAATCCTTCAAGTCGTTGTGTGAATTTTTTTCTTTGAATTTTTCTTCTTGTTTCAAGTTTACCTTCAGAAGAAAACATGTCCCATCCACCCAGTTGATTTTTCCACAAAAAACGTTGATATCCTTTTCCTTTGCAAGTTCTATTTACTTTGAACAACCATGCGTTTGAATTTATATATCCATTATTGTTCGCATTTCGAAGTCTATTTTGCACAAGATAATGATCAACATAAGCAAAATTCGTTCCTTCAGATGGATCTGGTGTGAATGCTTCTTTGATCGATCTGAATCCAACATCCATTGTGTTCATTCCATTCAGCGGTGAAGATCCGAATCCAGTTGCCCATGCAACACTTCTTTGAAATAGTGGTGTTCCATTTTTTGCAAATGTTATGATTTGACATTCTGGAACGTAAGTCAAAGGACTGATCACTTTTCCGATAAAAGTGTTGATGAAAAATTGTTCTGAATCACGAATGTTTGTTCTATATAAACCAGAACGTGTATATTGATCAGATCTTTTTTTATAAACATTATCAGTCAACCACAACCATCCACCTTGTGTCCCATCAGTTGGAAAAGTCATCATGATATAGTTTGCGAAAGACCTTGTGAAGTCATTGTAAGAACTTGACCACAATGCTTGAAGACGTGGTGCTGATCCTTCATGAATATTGAAAACGTTTGAAGTTTCAGTTGTTGGATCAATTTCAATGAATCCAGTCGTTGCGTCAAGAAATTCACGTTGACAAACAAGTCTGACTTCAAAATTTGATTTGTTGTGCCAGTATGTTTGCGGCAATGCACCCATTGCACCACCATAACATGCACCATTTCCAAGTTGTGCAATTCCTTTCGCAGTTCCTTTCGGAAGTGAATTCAGAACATCAGCAACTTGCAATTGATATGAACCAGAATATCCAAGAACTGAAGGTGATCGCATTTTTCCACCCCAATCAGTCCACACACCATTGAAATTGTATTGCAATTGACTGATCACATTCAAAGTGTCACCAACTGGTGTCACTGCGAATTGAAACAAGATCGGTTCAAGTGTTGATTCAAGTGAATTTTTTTTTGGTTGAATTTGAATTGTTGGTGCGATTCCAGCCATGATTTTTTATTTTTTATATTATAATTTCAACACCACCAGTCAATGATTTGATCATTGTGAAAATGCTTTTGTTGTAAACTTCACCGATTTTCTTGACCTCTTGTTCACGATCAGATTGTGTTTTTCCAATGAAGTCCAGTTTTGATTTGTCCATCGGATTCCCTTTTCCACCACCACCAGATTGTCCAGTTTGTTTTCTTGCGATTGCGAATGCAATTCCACGAATCACTTTTGAATCACTTGCAATTCCTTTGATTTTGATCCATCGCATCAATCCTTCAATATACAAAGACGAATCAGCACCAGATCGATTGTTCGGTGAATAAGGAATCGCAGAAGGATTCACACCATACTGAACAATTTTCCAATAGTCAAGACCTTTGATGTCAATCGACAAATCAAATTCGTTTGGAATGTTGATCGTGTGCTGAAATGAATTGATCAATGCACCAGATGCACGTCTTTTCAACTGGATCAATTTCGTTCCAAGAATGACTTCAACTGCAACTGCAATTTCATCGATTTGTGATCTGTCAAGTGAACCTTCCATTCTAGTTTCCGAAGTGTGTGAAACATGTTCTGAAAACTGAAATATTGAATTTGCATTCCAGCATGAACATTGAATCGTTTCCAGCCATCTTTGTTCTTGTCATGTTCAATGATCCATCACCAAGAACAACTTGATATCCTAAATTAAAAAGAACCATTTCAAGCCATCTGTAAAAACAATTTTCTAGTGTGTCCCATTGATTTGCTTGTTGCAAATATCCTTTTCCAGACAATTCAGATGGAACAAAGTCATATATTTGAAGCGTGAAATTCATCGTTTGTTTCACAAGATCATGTTGCATTTCTGAAAGACTTGTTGATGTTGTCGGTGGTTGAACAACCATGAATGGAAGATCTTTTTTGTGAACATCATTGACTTCATTTGCCCAGCCAAAAAGAAAACCTTGCAATCCATCGTGACGACAATGCAAATTGATCCAGTCACTTGACATTTGTGCGATTATATTTCGAAGATCATTGTTGTTGTTAGCCATAATTTTTTATTTTTTTATTTGTTGCGTTGTCTTTGTTCGGCTTCATCTTCCATTGATTTTCGAACTTCATTTTCATATTCATTTTTCGAAGACTTCCAAGAAATGAAAGTAAAAACATCATACAAATTTGTTTTTTCAACTGACTGAATTGCTGAAAGTGGATGTCTTGTGAAGACACCATCAACTGCAAGATCATACAATGTGTTCAACCATCCGAATCCAGCCATCAGATCCCAGTTTTCATTTGCGTGTCGATTGTTGGATCGATCACCATCTTTGAAGATGTTTGGATATTTTTCCGAAATGTATTTGTTCGTTTCATCAAAAAAAAAACGAACGACCATGCAATGTTCATCGGAAGTTTTTCAAATATTCTTGTTTTCTTTTCAATCAATTCATCAGTTGTTTCTTCATTTTTTTCTTTGCACAAGATCGCCATTTGTTTTGCAATCAATCCGAATCGTCCACCTTCAATTTCTTTTGCATTCATCAAGATTTGTTCGCTTTCAATATACGATCCGAAAGTTGTTTCAGTCATGTTTTGCAATGGAAAAAAATATTCTTTATTTTTCCAAGTGAATGAATGTGCAACATCTTTTTCTTTGATTCTTTCATCAACCTTTGTGTTCAAAAAAGTCGCCATCATTTCAAGACATGTGTTCATCTGATCAAGATTGCATTGCAAGATCGTTTGCTGATCAAGACCAGTCAAAAATTCGAACACGTCACGATTCGCTTTGATGTTGATCATTTTTTGTCTTTGCTTTGCATGATCTTCATCAATGTCTGAAATGTCAATCACTTCATGTTGTTGCAGTATGTGAACGATCTTTGCATATTGTGAAATATTTAATTCATCCCATTGATTCGGAATTTTGCATTTCGTTTTTCCGACTTTCAGATTCATCATTTTGTTTGTGTTTTTTTTAGGATTCTTTTTTCTTCAGTGATTTCTTCAAGTGTTTCTTTTGCTTCAAGATCAATGAAGTGATCGTTCAACATATCATCAAGATCATGAATTGTTTCAGTCATTTCATCAAATAGTTCACGAACATGAAATTCAATGTCTTCTTCATTTTCTTCAGTCTTCAATGCAAGTGCAAATCCGAATGATCCGAACATCAACAAGTTTGGAAACATGAACACCCATTCTGATTTTGAAATTCTTGAATCGGTTTCAATATCTTTTCCGATTGTATTGTGAAGCAAAGATGCTTTGTGTTTCAGTGGAATGAAATTTTTGAAAACATTCACCATCTGATCATCAGTGATGTCAAAGATGAAACGATCAACACATCTTGAAAATTGTTCAAGGATCAATTCATGTTTCTTGTTTAATGTTTTTATTTTTTCCATAAGTTGCAAAAGTAAAAAGTTTTTTTCGTTATGTGACGCAGTTTTCGTGTATAAATTAGATCAACCGAAATATAGAATTTTTGTCCTTGATAAGTCAAAAAAAGATCGCATCGCAATTGCATCTGAAATGTCTGGTGATCGTCCCAGCATTGATTTGATTTGATCTTTCGGTGTCATTGAAATTCGATTGTCTTTGTCAATGTCATGTTGCTTGACCAGTTCAAGTTCTGAAATGATTTGATGTCTGATTTCTGGATCACTTTCATGAATACTGATTTCACCTTTTTCAACTTTGTTTGCTAGGTGATAGTAGCATTGCGTTTTTAAATTTTTATAGTTTTGATCATTCAATGCTTTTGATCCATTGACGAATGCTTTCGTTCCTTGAATGAAATCTGGAATCGCACCACCGACACCATCTGAATCAGTGATGATGTTTGATCTTGAAATCTTGTATTGATTTGCATATTTCTTCACGTTGTCTGCAAGTTCCAGCAACGTGTTCTTTTTCCATGTCTTGATCTTGATCAGTTTCCAACCGCTAAAAATGCAGATCACCGACTTGTCACGACCGAATCGTGCAACATCAACTGACATGATCTTTTCACCATCTGGAATGAAATCATTTGTGAACATGTCATTCAATTTGTCAATTGAAAAAAGATTTGAATCATCTTCTGAATAGTTCCAGTCACCGAACAACAATCGTTTCTTGTTCAAATTGTCAAGTCCTTCAAGTTGTTTGATGTAATGTTTTGAAATGTTTGGATTGTCAGTCACCAGCGATTGAATGAATGCTTTGTTCGGATCAAGCGTTCCATTTGAAAATGGTTTCCAGAACTGACTGAACACCCATCCTTTCGAAGGATTGCACGTGATCAACGTTTTCGGAATCAAATTGTTTTCGTCAAGTTTGTATCTGATCCGACTTTGAATGATTGCGAATGCAGTCGGTGTGATTTCAGCGGCTTCATCAATGAATAGTCCAGAAATTTCCAAAGATCCAAGTGCGTCAAAGTTCGGATCGCTAGGCATAGCGAACAAGTCTTTCAAGATGATCACTGATCCAGTCTGAAAAAACTTGATGGTTGATTCTGTTTGATTATAGTTGAAATCAACACCACCTTTCAATCCTTGCATTTTGCAGCATTCGAAAAGACTTTGCAATGTCGTTTCCTTCAACGTCTTCAACCTTGATCTTCCGATGCACCATTTTGTGTTCGGAAACTTCAGACATTGTTTCAATATGAAATAACAACCCAGCATTGATTTGCCACCACCAGCACCGCCACCATAGCAAATCACATTGTGAACATCATCTTCAAGAAGATCAATTGCTTGTGTCTGTTTGATCGATAGGTGCATTCAAATATGTTTTTGTTTCTTGCCAGTTGATCGGTGATCCATCAGATCCAGTCAGTTCTTGTCTTTCAACATATCCACGAACCTTGCCTTTTGTTTTCAAGAAAAAGATGATCGCAGTTGGATTTCCTTCTTTGATAAGTTTCCACAATTCCGCTTCACAAATATCGATCGCCATGTTTGAAATGTCATCAACATCTTTTTTGAATTGTTCGTCTTCATCCATGTATCGGTAGAACGTTGACCGACTGCAACCAGTAAAGTGACAAGCCAGTGTGATGTTTCCCATGTTTTGACGCATTGATTCAATCAAAGTGTCCTTTGTGACTTCAGTTCTTTTTTGATTCTTTTTTTTAGTGTGTGCCATTTTGTTTCATTTAAGTTGTTCAAAAATACAAATTTTATTCAATTACATCTTCAATCCTTTTTGATATTGTTGACAATTAGATGTTGAAACCGCCAAGTGATGCGATCGGAACGTTCAATGCTTCAACGATTGCAAATTCAAAGATCTTCGATTTGTTGTCATATCCAAGAACATCACCCCAGTTTTCACAAAGAAGTTCCCATGCTTCAAATGTTTCTTCAGACACTTTCAATGTGATCACCTTGTCAAATGATTCATTCAAGAAGATGTCTTTTGTTTTTTCAACCTCTGATTCATTCAGATGATTTTCTAGTGATTGATATTTGTCAAGATCTTTGTTCATGTTTTTATTTTTAATTTTGTAAAAAAGAAACCGATCACGTCACAAAGTTGGAATCTTCATGATGCAATCGGCTTCACCTAAAAAAACAACGATCCGAAGATCATTGAAAACAATCGCAAAGATTGTATTTTTTAATTCATAAAGTGTTGAAATTTTAAGAAATTTAATTCTTTAACACTTGAATGTTTCCAGACTTCACCGCCTTCTTCAATTGTTCTTGCGTTGGTTCTGGCATGTTTTCGATGTCTTGTGTTGCATTTTCAGACATATTCTTTGCAAGTTGATCTTGTGTTTTTTTCATTGCCGCATTTCGCAGTTCTGACATTTCAATGATTTTGTCAAGTCTTTTCAATTCAACTTGAATGAAAGTGATTCCGATGTTTTCATCACCATGATTTTTGATGTATGTGTTCAACATATTTTCACAACCTTTTTTTTGTTCGCTATTTTTGCAAGACCATATTGCATCAATTATCTTGAAGCATTCGTCTTGTGCAGACACCTTGTTCATTGTCTTGATGTTTCCCATCAATTTTTCATTTTGTTTTGCCATTTTTTTTTGATTTTATTTATTAAGATTATTTATTTTATTGATGGAATGAAATGTGATCCATTATTGCAAAGTATTTCACCAGATCCTTTGCAGTCTTCACATGTTTCTGATTCATCACCGCAGTGTTCACCGCAATCTGGACAAAGATCTGAATCGTTTCCATGAATGTTGATTCCACAACAAGTCATGTTTGTTTTTCCTTCACCTTCACATCTTTCGCATTCTACCATTTCAATGATTTTCATATTTTTATTTTTTTTTTGAACCGATTATCATTTCAATTCGGTTCATTTTATATGCATTCACAATGATTTGTGTGTTTTGATGCATTTTATATCTTATTCAATATAATTTCAACTTTGTCTTGTTTTTTCATCAATAAACTGGACACTAGAATTGAACTTCAATTGATTTTTTCTTGATGTCAATTTCGACATTTTCCACATGAAACATTGTGTCAATTGTTCTTTGATCGTTTGTTTCAACTTCAAATTCTGAAATCAATTTGTTCAACTGATCTTCTTTGATTTCAACTTCATGATGCTGATCGTCTTTGTCATAGTAAGTGACCACCATTGAATCAGTGAATGAAACTTTTGTTGCATACGCACCGATCGATTTGACACCCCATGATCGAATTTCCATGAAGAACGTCCATTCAACTTCAATCGTCAATTCAGTGTCATCAATTTGAATGTCTGGTGATAGTTTGAATTCATTGATGAACCATTCATTGAAACTGAAAAGATCGACATCAAATTTTTCACTTGTGTTTTTTGATTTGAAAGTTTCTGACATCATGATACATCGAATTCAGATTGAACGACAACACAACCATTGTCATTCTTTTTCTTGATCAATTTTTTGAACCCTTCAAAAGTTGTTGAATCACTGAAAGAAGTTCCGAAGACATCATTGAATTCAATCCATGATCTGAACTTGTATTGAAATCCATTTTGATAGTTTACAATGATTTTGTAGAAATTTGTTTTCCAGTTTCCACGTGCTTGATCATCAGTTGCAACCCACCAGTCAATTTCAGTGAATGAAAATGGTGAAGGAATATCGAAAGAAGTCTTGAATGAATGCATCATTTTGTGCCATTCGGTCATTTCAAATTTTCGACTTGCCATTTCATGATCACCACACATGACTTTGATGTTTCCATCGGTGACTTTGATTTCCAGATTTTGATCCATTTTTTTATTTTTTTAGTGATTCAATGATTTCTTCACACAATTGTGATGGAATAACACTTCGAAGAAAATTTCCTTTGATTCCTTGTGTTCCAGTTCTTGAACCTCGTGGTGCTGATTGATGACATTTCATGCCATTTTTGCACATTTTTCGTGGTTTCCATTTCAAATGATTTGTCCAGATGTCCGTTGGTTTCATTCTTCTTTGTTCAAGTGGAAGATCAAGATCATATTGACAATATGTGATTGTATTTCGAACACCAACATTTTCCATGAAGTCCATTTTTCGCAACAATCCTCGTGGATTCTCAATGAAGAAAAATTCTGGATTGAAATGATTGATGATTTCCAGTGTCTTTTTTACGATTTCAATTCCTTTTTTTGATGCGTCTGATTTTGGTTGTCGTTCTTTTGTCCAGTGATGATAACAAGACGCAATTGAAAAGGTTGTGCAAGGTGGTGATGCCCAAATGATGTCTGGTTTGAACGGAACTTTTGAAACATCAAACTTCAAGATGTCAACAACATAGTCAATTTTTTCGAAATTTTTGAAATCAGTGGTGAATGTTTCAAAACCATTTGATTCTGCGACCTTTGAAAAAGATCGACTGCCTGCAAAAAGTTCTAAAACTTTTAGTTTTTTTTCCATTTGTTTTTGTTTTTTAGGTTGTCCGAAACATTGTGTTTCTTTCATGGTGTAAAAGTAAACCTTTTTTTCATTCCGCAATGCACAAATCAAAGTTTTTTTCATTTATTTTCACTTTACTAGATAAGGAAACACAAAAAATTTCTTGATATTTCGTGATCATTTGTTTCATTTCACACGTTTTCATTCAAATATTCAGTGATCAGATCGATTGTTTCTTCAAATCCATGTGTGCATTTCGCAAAGTAACCACGTGAATTCAAGTCAGTGATCCATTCTTTTTGATGCGGTGACAATTTTCCAGTCATTGTTTTCAATTCAATTGCAAGTCCATTGTGTTTCATTGTTGGATGATACAAGAAAAGATCTGGAAACCCTTTGACATATCCAGATGCTTTCATTTTCTTTGCAACTGAAAGTGATGTTCGCATTCCACCAGAACTTGCACAATATCTGATTTCTGGAAAATTTGATTTGATCCAGTTCACCACCGCAATTTGAATCTTCAATTCGTCTTGTCTGTTTTTCATTTGATAAGTATTTTTTCAAGATTGATTTTTTCTGATTTCATTTTTTCAAATGATTTTCTGAAAATAAAGTTTTTCACCATTTCTTTTGATCGATCTGTTTTCATGAATGATCCGATTCTGTTCTTGCTTGTGCTTTTGATCTGATCAGTTGGTTTCAAGTTTGATTTGAATTTTGTGATTTCAACTTGATCATCAAAAAGAAGATTGAATTTTTTCAGTTCGTTTGAAATTAAAGATCCGAAGTCGTTGATCTTTGGAATTTGATCAGTTTCAATATATTTATTGAATGGATTGATCAAGTTTGAAATGATGAAATCATTGTGAAGTTTCTGTTTTTCTTCATTTGAAATTTCTTTTTTCTTGACTTCTTTTCGAATTTGTCTTGTGTGTGATGGATCAACACGTCCCCACCGATCATCAGTCTTTCGTGATTTGAAGATCTGGATCTTTGCCCAGTTCAAGAAGTGTGTCTTTGTTTCACGAAATGATTTGAATGAATCATCTTTCAATTTTTGTTCTTCAATAAAGTCTTTCAAAAGTGAATTGATCCAGAACATTGAAACTTTCAAATGTTTTGCAGTTGATTCCAGCCAGACATGTGAATTTTTTAATTCATCCACTTCAATGCATACTGATCCATTTTTGATGTCATTCATTTTTTTCAAATCCTTTTTTTCAAATTCAGAAAAACTTTTTGTATTTATTTTTTCTTCTTTTTTAATTGGATTTATATCTTGTTTATTAAGTGTATTACTATGTTCAAAGTTTTCTTTGATGCTGGTTTCAACTTTTTCTTTCGGCTGCCTTTCGGTTTTCTTGTATGCAGACTGACAAATTTTCAAAACCCTTCTGCGACCATCAAATGAAACTTGTTCAACAAATCCAAGATTTTTCAACTTTGAAATTGCTGATGAAATTGTTGTCTTTGTTACGTCTAAGAAGTCCGCAAAGTAATCATTTGAAGCAAAGCAACCATCTTGATTGTCAAGCGATTCAATTTCAACCAGCATGATTTTTTCCAACCACGAAAGATCTTTGTTCAGATACACATCTTTCGGAATCCAGATTCCTAGAAAATTGCGATCTTTTTGTTTTTTGTTTTCCATTTTTTTTTCCATTTCAGACTTCTGTTTTTTTTTAGGCAATACTACAATTTTTTTTCAGTTCATGAAATTAAAATGGAACATCATTGTGATCACTTGTCACAAAAGTTGATCCAGATCCTTTTTCTTTTGGAACGAATGTGTTCAATTCAGCATAGTGTGAAATTCCATTTTCGGCTTTTTCACGTCTTTTTTTCAATTCTATACTGACATATCCTTTTTCATTTTTTAATGTCTTCAGTTGATCGTGAAGTGCATCCACGTTGATGTCGATCTTGATGACCGAACCACCATTGTCAAATTGTTTTTCACGAATGAATAGTCCGTTGATGAATGTCTTGTCTTCCATTTTTATTTATTTATTGATTGATTGATTGATTATTGATTTCATTTCTTGAATTGATTGAAAAACTTCACGATCTTTTTTTCCAAATTTTTCTTCATAAATTTTGTTTATTGTTGCCGCAGTCATGTTCAAATCAATTGATGCTTGATGAATTGAAACTTCTTTTTTGTTTATATAGTCAACGACTTTTTGTTTTTGATCATCATCCATTGATTCGAATGAAGTCAATTTCCTTCTTTGATATCTTCTTTTCATTATATTATTTTATTAAGATTTTCAATGCTTGTGTCCATTAGTTCACCGATCTTTCGAAGTTGATCCAGTCTGAATTTTTGCGGATTTTCGCAATATGCTTTGATCGTTGGTTGTGAAATGTTCATTTCTTCACCCAGTTTTCTTTTTGAAATACCATGAAATCGAAGTGTCTTCGAAAATTCATTGTCATATTTTTTTGTTTTTTTCGTCATTTTTAAAATTTTATATTATTGAATTAATTTTGATCAGCGAAGTCCATGAAGACACCACGTTTGTGCATGTTTTGAAATTGATCTTTCGGATCGTTGAACTTCTGGTGATCCTTTAAATGATCAATGAAGTCATTCACTTGTGATTCCTTCAAGACATCCATTTTTTCCATCAGATCCTTTTTGCCATTACCATCAAAGATTGAATTGTCAATGAATGATTCAAGCATTCCGATCAGATTGAAGTTTGAAATGATAGGATCTTCAATTTCATCGAACCATTTGTCAATGAAACTTGTGTCTTTTTTATTTTTTATCATTTGATTTTTTCTTTTTCTTTGAAAATTTCTTTTGAACTGCATTTCTTTTTTCGATCTTCTGACGATCTTTGAAATCTTGAACCCTTTGATCGGCTAACATTTCCGCAACTGGATTGATGTCTTTCAATTTTTTTCCAGATAAATTTGAATAGACCGCAGCATCAAGACTTCCGAACTTGAAATTCGGATCGTCATTCATTAGATTTTGAAATCCTTTTGACATTCCAGCAACATAGGCGATCCACATTGACATGAAAAAGAAAAGTAGTGAAAGTAAGATGTAAACAATAAGCATGATATTTTTTTTTAAATTAGTAAATTTTTTATTTTGATTTGATTTGTTTTCAATTGATGATCAAATTCATCAAGTGTTTGATTGAAAATGATTTCACGAAACAAAATGATTTCTGGAAACAAAAATGGTGATCCATTTTCTTTGATTTTTCCATACACAATCAAGTCATCAATTTTTTCAAGATCCATTTCTTTTCTTTTCATTCTACTTTTGAAACTTGTGATCACTTGTGACTGATCAAGTTCTTTATTTGTCCACCAGTTTTTTCCAAGAACTTTTTCAGCGGTGTCATCAAGAATGAATTTCGGAAGTGCGTCATTGTATTTTTCAAAGAAATACATGTCCGAAGAAATAATTTGATATTCACCACCAAGATAGATTGATTGTTTCATTCTTTTCATTCTACTGGTTTGATTTGTGCATTTGATTCCATTCATCCACTTCGACATCAGAATACACACCAAGTGAATAGAATGACGTAATTTGCAAGACAACACGTGCTTTTGCACGTTTTTCTGACATTTCAGTGAAATAAGTGTTGTTGCAATTTGCTTTTGTTGCAGTTCCAAAAGTTTCAATTTTGACATCACCTTTCATTCCAGTTGCTTTGATCACACAACCATCAGAATTCAGCGATTCAATTTTGAATTCAATTGTGATTCCATCATGTGCCATGATTTTTTCGATTCCAGTTCTTGTGATCATTACATATCCGAATTTTTTGTGCTTGAAAATATCTTCTTCATTCAAGTTGTATTGAAGATACAATTCAGTCAGACGTTCACGATTTGTTTTTGATTCCATTTTTTCCATTTTAATTTTGTTTTTTTGTTTTTGTAAAAGTAAACCTTTTTTTCATTCCATGAAAGTTTTTCATGATTTTTTTTCTTGATCTTGATATATATTTCCACCATAACGTGGTGACGAATCAGCATCGATGATTCCTTTTGATTTGACAACAAGTCCCAGAACGATGTCACCTTTCGATGCATTCTTGATCAGTCTTTCCCATTTGTGAAAATTTCTGAAGGTTGTGTCAACACAAGTTCTGAATGATCTTTCACCATCATTGAAAAAAAGATAATACATTTCACCACCGAATCGTGATGGAACTTTTTTCTGGTTTTTATAAAAGAATTTTTTCATATCCATTCATTTTTTTGAACATCGATTGTGATCACACCACTGCAATGATCAAGTGTGTGTGTGCATAGAAGTCCAGATGAAAGAACGATCGTGTCAACCACTTCGAAACGTGGCTTGAATAAAGTTTTGATGTAGCAAATAATTTTTTCCATTTTAATTTTCTTTTTTTGGTTTTGATTGCAACTTATTGAATTGAAGTGTTTCTTCAATTGTGTCTTTGATATCGTGTTCAAAAATATCATAAACAATTTTTTCGTGAATGAACGTGATGATCACATCACCAGTGAAAAGTGAAATGTAAACTTCAACCACTTTGCAACCCCATGAAATCATTTTCTTGCAAGTGTCTTTCACTATCTTGTTTTTTTGCTTTGTGTGAATTTTATCCATTTTTAATGATTTAAGTGTGACAAAGATTCATGTGATCTGTAAAAGTCAACAATGTATTTTTCGACTTCTTTGATCATTGCATTGAAGTCAAATTTGTTTTTTGAATATGTCCATGACATTTCATTCCAGTTTCCTTGACAAGCCCATGACAAAGATTGATACTTCCATGAAACGATGATTTCGTTTCCGATCATTTCAGTTGTCGGAAGTTTCACTTTCATTTGATTGCAAATTTGAAGATTGATTTTTGATTTCATTTTTTTATTTTTTTTATTAAATTAAAAAAGACCGATCACTTTCGTGACCGATCTTGTTGTTTTTTTTATATTGATTTTGTGTTGATGTCCCAGATCGACAATGATGTTTTGAAATCATCAGCGATTGAAAGATTCACAAGTTCATCTTGTGTCATGTTGTTCAGTGCATCACAAAAAATTGTCGCCATTTCAATTGACATGAATTCACCATAATTTTCAGCACCATCATTGATTCTTCTTTCAAGAACTTCATCAGACCAACTTCTGACATCACAAGCCATGATTGAACGATTCACTTTGAATGAATCAACTGATGTGCTTGAATAGTCCATTTGTCTTTTTGCCATGCTTGATTTTGCGATTTGAAATTTGATTGTTGTGTTCACTGAAATTTCTGATTTCTGAATTGTTGTGATTGTTTCCATTTTGTTGTTTTTTTAGGTGTGATCAAAACTTTTTGTCTTGATTTCTATTGTAAAAGTAAACCTTTTTTTCATTCCACAACGTAGAAATCAAAGTTTCTTTCATTTTTCTTTGTTTACTAGATAAGGATTGCACAAAATTAGTTGAAAATTTCTTTTATTTTCGAAGATATTCCAGTCATTTTTGTATGTAGTGAATCAAAAAAACATCGATTTTGATGATCATGTTGTGAAAATAGCAAAAAAAAACGATCACTTTCGTGACCGATCTTTTCAGTTGTTTTCTTTTCTTGATATTATAGACGTTGCATTGTTGCATTCACTTTTTTCGTGATGTCGTGTGTCAATTCGTATGTGTCACGAGTTTTGAAAAAGTTTGGCAATGATTCATCAGCATACGATCCGATGAAAGTTGCACCCATTTGATAAAAAATTGTAAAACTTTTATCTTCAGAAGTCAATCTGATTGATTGCATTGTGTTGTTTTCATTCGGCTTGAATGTCTTTGCTTTTGCTTTTGCCATTTCAAGAAGTTGTTTTGAAGGTGTGATCGTTGATGTTTTTGAATTTTCCATTTTTGTTTTTTTTTTAGGTATTAAAAATTATTTACTTAATCGGATTGTTTCTTCAAGTCTTTTGATTTCGATTGCAATTGAAGTGGTTTGTGTTGCACCTTTCAAAAGGTTGATGAATTTTGTTGTTAGTTCTTTTGTCATTTTGTTTTTTTTAGGTTGACACAATGTGTGTCGTTTCTATTGGTAAAAGTAAACCTTTTTTTCATTCCACAACACGAAAATGAAAGTTTTTTTCATTTATTTTGTGTTTACTAGAGTAAAACAACCAAGAAAAAAGATGAAAGTTTTCTTTATTTGATCAAATATTGTGTGCAAATTGACACACAAGTCCATCGTTTTCGTCCCATACGAACATTTCACATGACTGAATTCCGCCTTTGTAGCCCTTCAAATTGTGCCATGCATCAGTTCCAGACAAAGATCGCATGAATCTGATCACCATTCCTTTGTGTTCTTGTGTTGCCATGAATTTGATTTCCTTCTTGTGATGCAAGTGACCGACATGAACTTCACGAAATTTCGTTTCAGACCACAATTTCGGTTCTTCTGATGCTACAAGCAAAGGAAGATCAGCAACTTTTTCATTGTTTCCATGTGTGTAGGTGATCAGACATTTTCCGAATTTATAGTGCTTTCGTGGATTCGCACCATTGTTCACATGAACGTTCTTGTTGTTATGATACCAGCATTCCATTGCATCACCAACATAGAACGATCTTTCGAAGTCGTGGTTTCCTTGAACCACAATGACATCAACTGGTGCGATCGTTGTCAACATGTCAATTCCTTTGATCAACAATTCACGTCCACTTTTATAGGTTTTTTGCCATCGAAGATCTTCATCTTGCGGTGTCAAATTTGAAGTCGTGTTTCTTTGATTGTCAGAATTGAAGAAATCGTTTCCAATAGGAAAAACAATTCGTTTGATATCGAAACCCTTTGATCGTGTGATCATCGCTGCAATCGCATCAAGAAACCTTTTTGAAGCGATCTTTGTGTCATAGTTTTCACCAGTTTCTTTTCCCCAGCATAATTTTCCGAAATGCAAATCGAATATATTTATTTCCATCAATTGACCTTTGTCAATGATCTTGTAGTCGATCGGCTTGTATATAGGTGAAAACGTTTTTACTTCTTGAATGATTTCATTTCTGATTTGTTTCAGATTGAAAATTTCAGTTGATTTCTTCAACCATGCTTTGATCTGAAAAAGTGGTTCAACAATGATTTGACCATCAACTTGTGATCCGACTTCCCATTTGTTCACAACATAACGATCAACCATCCAGATCGATTCATCAATGTCACAAGCAATGATCAAGTCTTGAAGTGTTTTGATCCTTGATGATTTCGGTGAAGTGATCGTTTGATCATTCTTTTTGTTTTCAATTTGAATTTCACCACCTTTTTTTGAATAGTTGATTGCAGCATTCAGACATTGTTTCTGAATTTCTTCTGGCAACTTTCGAAGATTTTGGATCAGTGGTGTGATTGAATCAGTCCAACGTGGACGAAATTGTTTTTTGAATTTTGTCATACTATAAAGAAAAAGATTTTTTGTTGTGAATCAACAATGGATCATCAAGCACAATGAACATGTCAATGTTCACAATATCATCTGAATATGCTGAAAATGTCTTTGAAGAAAATTCGAAGAACAAGAAGAAACATTGAAATTGCAAAGATGAACATTGCCCAGTCTTTTGCACGTTCTGCAAATGTCAGTTCACGAACGATGATTTTTTCAAATGGAACTTTTGTTTCAATGAAGATTGTGTCACCAATACATTCACCAGTCAAGAAAATGATTGAATCTTGTCTGATGTATTGAATTTTGATTTTGTCTTTCGTGATGATGATCGTGTCTGAATTTGAAAATGGATCATTGAAAAATGATGTGTCAACACTTATTGATTGAATTCGAATTGTATCATTCAAGACGATCGTGTCTTTCAATTGAAGTTCTGGAAACTTTTGTGTCAAATTAAAGATCTTTTTTTCCGCACGTTCCACTTTGCAAACACGTGTTGTGCAGCAACTTGAAATCAGTAAACCAAGAAAAAAGATTATCACTATTTTTTGCATTCACAAAAAGTTTTCGTTCCAGAAGATCGTTTTGTTTCACCATAGATGTAGCCGATCACAAATGGTGAAAGTGCTGCGAAATATGCTGCAAATTGCGACATGTTGGTGTCATTTTTTATTCCAAGAAATCCGAAGATCAACCATGCGATCATCATGAATATTGTGATCAAGAATCTTTTCGAACTTATCATTTCAATGAATTTCATATTTTTATTTTTTAAAGATGGACATTTTTCATTGCAAGTCCAATGTCACAACAATAGTCTGCAACGTTGAATGATGGACATGCTTTTGAAGAAAACTGATTGTGACCAGCAACTTTCAAATCTGGATTTCGCAAGATTTCGTGTTTGATATATATTTCAAGCGTCTTGCATTGATCATCAGTCAAAGTGTTTTTCGGTTCTTTTGTTTTCTTATCAAGTCCACCAATGTAGCAAACATGCTTTGAATGTGAATTTTCACCACGAACACCCCACGTCATTTCAGAACTTTCAATGAATCCATCAAAAGGATTTGAACCTTTTGCGAAATGTAGATTGTGAAGTGATCCATCAATTGTGATGACATCTGAATATCCAACACGTGACCATCCACGACCAGATTTTCCCATGTGCCATTCACGAATTGTTTCTGGACGAATGTCATCACCTTCATAAGTTGCTGAACAATGAATGATCAAGAATTTTTGTTTTTTCATCATTTATTTTGGCGGTCGATTCCAGTTTTTCAATTCTTTTGATATCTTGATGATCGTCCAGATGATTGCGGTTGAATAGGAAACCAACTTCAAAGACATTTCAAATTCAGTCATCGAAATTCCTAATGCACCAACATTCAAGATGATAGTCATCGGACAAATTCTTTCAATTATTTCATTCATTTTTGTTGACACTTGTTTAATTTTTATATTTTAGAAACCGATCATGATGTTTGTGTTCAAATGAAATGTCATTTCTTCTTTTGCCAAGTGATAAGCAGACAAGACCAGAACTTCATTCGGTTGCATGAATTCGTCCCATCCTTCACAAGTTGAAAATGCAGAAACATTGAAACAAATCGGTGTGTTGTTTCCAGTCATTGTCAAATTGATTGCAGAAGATCGGCAAACTGGAATTTCAGATGGAAATTCACCTTCAATCGGACATGCTAACTTGACACGCAACAAACTGATTGTCACTTGCGTTCCACTTGATCCATAAGCCCAGCCATTCCAATTTTTCAAAGATGCACCACTGATCGGATTTGTCCACACTGATGAATTCACCATGTTTTTCGGTGACATCGATGTCAGATTTGCAGCACCTAAATTCGTGGAAAATTTGTGTTCATTGTTGTATTGTGCATTACCAAGACCGAATTCAATTCCACCAACAATTGAACCGAAAGATTTTATATTTCTTGAAACAAAATTGTTTGCAGTTCCAGATGAATTGATCGTCACGTTGCCAGTTCCACCAGAAGGTGAAATCGTGATTCCAGTCCCAGCAACAATTTGTGAAACACCAGCACCAGCCGCATTGATTGTGACGTTGCCAGTTCCACCGACTGGTGAAATTGTCACACCAGTTCCAGCAACAATTTGCGAAACCGCACCACCACCACCAGAATCAGCAATCCATTCAAGATTTCCAGTTGCATTTTTTGTCAACTTTGTTGAATTTGCCGCAGCAACAAAGTCTTTTGGATGGTGAAGTTGATCATTTTGAAGATCACGATGAAAATTTGACATTTTTTTTTGTTTTTTTTATTAGTATATTATCATTCCATGTGTCTTTGAAACACGTGGTGATCCATCACTGCAAATTGAATTGTTTCCATTTGAATATTCTGGAAAAGATTTTGCATTCAAATTGATGAAATCCATCATTTCCTTCAACATGACTTTTCCTTTTCGATATGTGTCTTGTTTATAAACATTCAATTCGTTTGAAGAAACTGCATGTGAAAATTCTGGAATGTTTGTCACGATTCCACTTGAAGTTGATTGATGTTGAATTTCAACGATCAGTTCAAATCTTGTGAACCATGCAAGTGTCGGTTTTATCCAGTCAGTCATCAAAGTTGTTTCATCAGCGGTTTCAGTTCCAGCATCAAATGCATCTTTCAAATGAATGTAAAACTTTGAAGACAAAGGTTCTTTGATGTGTGCAATTTCTGAAAGAATTCTGATTTCACGTGATATCAATTGCGGATCAGTGTTTTGATTTGTGAATGCAAGTGCGATCACTTCAGATTCAAGCATGAATGGATCATCGTTCATGTAGTTGTTTGATAATGGCATTTTTTATTTTTTTTCTTTGTTAATATTTAGAAAAACATCACCATTTTCAATCGGATCAAATCCAAGCATGACACGTTGTTCATTCAATGTCAAGACACTTGCTGGTTGAATATCTGAAAGATATGAAATCGGTGGTTCATAAATTATTTCAAGATCATCAGAATTCAAGTTCGTTTGATCTGAAATGACTTTTCTGATTTTTTTAAGGATCAACCCTTCAACATCTTTGATGATCGTTCCCATCACCATTTCCCATGCGATCCGAATTTCATTTCCAGTGTTCGAAAGATTTCCACCAGAAACAATTCCAGACATTGCTGGTTGCCAACGATGTGCGGTGATTATGTTTTGACTTGTCAATTTTTGAAGTTCCATGAATGAACCATCTGAATTGTCTGACAACATTGTGATGTTTGCTGGTTTTGTATCACCATTTTTCACAAGAAACAAGATCTTTGAATTGTTGTTTTTTCCAGTCCATCGTGCTTGTGCATCTTTCACAAGTGCTTCGGCTTCTTCTTCGCCCATGTCACCATTGATTTCAACGATCGCTGATGGCATGAAATTGTTGTCGAATTTTGTCTTGTTGTATTTTTGAAGAAGATTATCGATTGCCAACCATGAAAGTGATCCGATGAAATCTGGCATTCCATAATAGGAAAAAGTCGGTTCATAGTCTTTGAAATGTATCACCGAAACGTTTTCTTCAAATTCTGGATACATCGGAAGGATCAACTGATCTTTTCTTGTTGAATTGTAGTTTGCCCAGTCACCATGAACATAGACGTGTTTCATGTCTTTTGCAAGTCTGACTTTCGTTGCGTCAATGTGATACAAATTGATTCCATTTTTATGCTTCACGATTTCAAGATATGCGTTTCCGAAACAATAATAGTCGAACATCATTTTTCCATAGATGTCACGCAATGATTCACCATTGTTGACATCGTCAACGAAAGACATCAAAGATTCACTTTGTGATTGAAATTCTTTTCCAACTGACAAGATTTTCTTTTGCCCAAGAATTGAACGATGCGTTGGCGAAAGTCTTGAAACTTCTGCAAGGTAGTTCGGAAACAAATTGTTCACACCGAATGGAATGTAAGGTGTTGCAGAACTTGCAGTTCCAGACATTTCTTCAATTTTTTCTGGAACTGAAAGATTGATCACTTCAAATTTTGCAAATCCAGAATTCTTGACGATTCTATTGATCGTCTGATCCAGTTTTTTCTTCTTTGACATTTGATTTCTTTTTTGATGGTTTTGGTGAATTTTCTTCAATTACAAATGGACATTCTTTTTTGTGAAGTGCTTTCAAATTCAATTGTGTCACATCTTTCGTTGTGTATTTTCGTCCATCAAATCGAAATGATTGTGATTTTGCAACGTTGTCGATCAGTTTATATTTTGCCATGATTTTTTTTTCAAAATTAGTAAATTAAAAACAAAAATGGTGACACCTTGCATGAAAGTGTCACCATTTTGATGTTCATATCTTCATGAACTGCATGAATAAGTGTTTCCGATTAAGGTGTCACTGGAATTGTCAACGTTGTCACGTCACGTGGATATTCTCCTTGTTGTGTCGTCAACGTGATCAAAGTTCCATTTGCAGTTTGAAGTCCAGTTCCAGTTCCTTGTTCACCAGATGTGAATTCCATGTATGCAGTTTCTTCAAAAATTTCATCCCATCCAAGAACGAATTTATACGTCACCGCTGGTGAAGCACAATCGTCTGCATAAGTTTCAATGATTGCAGTGATTCCACAACTTGTCGCCAACATCATCAAATCTTCATTGACAACACCAGTGATTTTTGGAATGTAAAATTCAAGCGAAACATCCATCAAAGTTGATCCATTTTCACGTGTTGCATTTGATGTGAAACCAGCCGTTCCACGTTCAAATTCCCACACCCAGAAGTAGTCACCAGCAGCAACCATTGTCACCGCAGTATAGTCGTGATCAGATCCAGCAGTGAATGAAGCAATTTTGTCAGTATCAACCAACCAGATTTTTTTTATTCCACCACGTCTGTTTCTATCGCAACAAATAACGTCATGCCCTCTTGTAATACCCATAATTTTTTATTTTTTATTTTAATATTTCCAGTTAATTAGTAGCCAATTTGAACAAGTGAATCATGTAAAAATTGAACACCTAATTTGAAATAAGCACGAACATAAACTTTTTCAGTTAAGTCATCATAGAACATTTTCATTTCACCTTCTGGATCATTTGTGTCAGTTCCAACTGCAAGATTTTGTTTAGCAACATAAGCAATTCTAACATTGTCAGTGATCAACCTTTGTGTCATTGCAGTTTCCCAGATATACATCGGAATGATTTCAACCCCTCTGAAATATACTTTCACTGATCCATCAACTAATTGTGAAAACCCTTCTGCATTTCCTAAAGATTCAAGACTTGTCAAATAGTCATCATAAACTAATCTTGAAACATAAAATGCTTTTTCATTATTTGCAACACCTTGCAAAGCCGCTGGTGCTTGTGTCCACATTTTACGAAGTGCAAGAATTCCATCACCAGTTGCGAATGCACCAGAATTTGCGATTGCAACTTTTCTTGCATCAACCGCAGTTGAAGCGATGAAATATTTCCACCATCCATCAGTTGAATTGTAACATGCAGCATTTGATCCACTTTCAGTTGTATCACCGAACCAAGCCAATTTGACAACATCTTCTGAAATTCCGTTTCTTACATTTTGCAAGATTGTGTCTGCAAGTTCAGTTCCTTGAAGATCAAAGACATTGATTCCATTTCTGAAAGATTCTTCAAGATAAGTTCCGAAGAACGCATCTTGACATTGTGAAACCGCCACACGCATTCTTCCAGCAGTGATCGTTTTGTCATTCACATTGAAATCACCACTTTCTGCACCACCGCATCCATCGTATTTTTGAACGATGCAACCAAGTGCGTCCGCAGTGTATAAATTCATTACATGTTTTACATTCGGAATCACTCTGAATTGCATTAAGTCAGAATCTCTGAATATCGGTTCAAGAAATAACGTGCTAAAATTCGCACCGCTATAAGTTGCCGAAATGTTGTCAAGTGCTACATTTGCCATAATTATTGATTTTTTTTGTTATTGATTAAGTTTAATTTGATTTTTTATTGTCCACCGCTTTTTCTTTGCAACCCCTTCAACATTGCATTGTAAAAAGTAGCATTTGCATCCACAACTTTTTCAGTTCCGATGTTTGGATCATGTGATGCTTTCACATCAACTTTTGTTGCTTTCATTTTTGAAATATCATTTTCAAGATTTTCAATTGTATCGATTGCAGTTGCTAATTCACCAGACTTGTCTGCAATTTCTTTTTCTGCATTTTCAACAAGATCTTCAGTCATTCCAACTTTTTCTTTCAATTCATTGATTGTGTTTTCCATTGCATCAACACGATCTTTCAATTCTTCATAAGTCAAAGCCCAGTCAACATCTTCGGCTGGTTCATCACCATCGTGACCTTCTTCATGTTCATTGATTATGTTTTCATTTCTGAAAAGTTCTTTGATCTTGTTCAAGATTCCTTTTTCTTCGATTACTTCTGCAACATTTTCTTTTTTTGCCATTTTAGTTTCTGTATATTTATTGATTAAAGTTGAATTGATTTGTTCTTGTGATATATTGTTGAATTTTGAAATGTCATAATTGTTCACGATTTCAACTGAATCACCGATTGCATTTGCAAATCCGATTTCAAGTGTTTCTTCAGCATTGAACCACGTTTCCGCAGACATCAGACCGATCAGTGTGTTGTGATCTTCGCTTGTTTTGCTTGAATAGATCGATGCTATTTCATCACGTATCTTGTCAAGCACGTTTGCAGTTTTTCGAAGTTCATCAGCATCACCACCAGCCATTGTGAACGGATTGTGAATCATAAACAATGAATTTTTTGACATTTCAATTGTATCACCAGCCATTGCGATCACTGATGCAATGGATGCTGCAATTCCTTCAACAATTGTTGTGACTTTTCCTTTGTGTGATTTTAGTGCATTATATATTGCAAGACCATCAAAGACCGAACCACCAAGTGAATTGATGTGAACATTCAGATCTTTTCCCTTTACTTCTTTCAATTCATCAATGAAAGATTTTGCGTTGACATCAAATCCACCAATTTCAGAATATATCCAGATGTCCGCAGTTCCTTTTGCTTTGTTGTTTATTTCGAACCAGTTTTTCATTGTTGCAAAAATAGAAACATTGAATTTCTTATCTTCGAAATTTTTGGAACTTTATTTTCTGCGAATTTTTTTCTTGATGTTGGAATCTTTTTTGAACTTGTTTCTGTATTTATAGACAACACCTTGAACTTGACGATCAGACAATTCATAAATGATTGAAAGATCCATGAAAGTGTGTGTGACATGTCCTTCATTTTGAACAAGAATCCGATCGAATTCTTTTATGATCAAATAGTTTCGCAATCTTGTCGGTTCGATCACACCTTTTTCAATTAGATGATAGACAATGTCTTTCGGTGTTGCATATTCACCGAATCGAACTTGAATTTCATTCCATACCAATTCAATGAAATTTTCAACGTGATCAATGTCGTTCGGTTTAGACATGTGACCAGTGACTTTTCAATTCGACCATTTTATTCAATACATTTGTGACGCAACCACCACAACCGAAAATGTTTTTTCCGACTTTTGAATCAATATATTTGTTGAAAAATGGCAACAATGCAAGTGCGTCTTGTTTGTTATACATAAAGCGACCACGTGCATCTTTTCGAATTTTTTTCATTGCATCGTCAATTGACATTTGATCTTCATGTGAAACTTTTTCTGCAATATCTTTCATATTGTTTTTTTTTAGTTCTTCAAAAATACGTTCCTTTTTTATTGATCCGATGAACATCAAATTTCTTTTTTTAACAAGTTGTTGTTTATTGTTACCATTTGCCGATCGGACATTCACCACCCATTTCTTTTGACATCAATGTCTTTGCTTTCAAATTGCATTTGCAAATTGAACAAGATTCCGCATTGAAAATTCGCAAGAATTTCTTGTTTATATTTTCGCATTTTCTACAAATTTTTAGTCTGTTTTTTATCGTTTCTTCGTTTTCTGTAAATTTCATTTTAAGCATGTTTTTAGTTGATTTAAGCGACTTTCACTGGTTTGGCATATACTAACATTCAAAACTTCTGTTCATTGAATAGCATCAAATCACTAGAGAACAAAAAGTGAAAGTTTTTTTTATTTTTCTGATTGCAAATCATTTCAATTTTTCTATTTTTTACCATTAAAAAGTCGCTTGTGCTTCAATATTTTGACCACTA